>Ga0308156_1000089_pt1 | contig 283361 bp, 240 predicted proteins | sample PhyAR2_FD_201041 | JGI IMG/M metagenome (GOLD analysis project Ga0308156, IMG submission 201041) | Phyllosphere microbial communities from UC Gill Tract Community Farm, Albany, California, United States - DLSL A.R2 | ecosystem: Host-associated > Plants > Phyllosphere > Unclassified | place...
TATTCGGAGACAACTTGTCTTTTAAATGCTTCGCTGTATTCCTGTGCAGGGGAAGCCTTTTTCTTAAAATCCATAATAATGACTAATTTTTTTGTATTAATAGTCAACTTTTTTCAGGACAAGACAACAATAAAAAAAACCGCTAAGAGTAGCGGTTTTATATTTTAGAATCTTCTGAAAGGTCTTACCCTTACCATGTTGTAATCTTTGTTATATTCCCACATATAACCAGCATATCCGTCCAGAATTCTTGCTGAGTTACCACCCGGTATTTCGGTAGAACTCCAATAATACTTTTGAGAAACATCATTCCATGGGTTGGATGCAATATTGTAAACATTCTTGGCACTTTTATAAAATGCCATTAATTCTTCTTCAGATGGTAAAAACCAGTTACCAATGCCATTCACAGTGTAATTAGCACATAATCTGGCCGCGCAGTTGGCATCCGAACACTGGGAAATAATTCTTGTGGTATTGGCAGGACCTGATCCCATTACAGCCTGAGTCTGGTTGATGATATTAAATGTACATCCCCATTTGATCTTGTCAGAACCATTATAAGTAAGGTTGGAAGGTGCAGCTTCCAGATATCTCCAGCCGTCCGTAAACTCCCCTTTATCATAAAAAACATATCCTCCTGATGCACCAATGGCACCAGCTGTTTTAAATGTTTTTTCGTCCGAATAATATATCTGTGCACCTTCTTTTACATAAGATCTTACATAATATGTGGTGTTCGGAAGTAATGCCGTAGCTTCCAGCTCGTACGCTGAATAATTATTAGGATTTGATATTTTGATGATTTGGCCGTTTGATATATTAACTCCGGCACTCGTTCTGTAGCAGAATCCTTTTTCATCAGGATAGAACGCTTCAAGATAATTCACCGCAATATCATCAGTACTTAAAGTGGCGGAAGTGGTATATATTGCCTTGGCTATTTTGAAAGTAATATCCATCTTTGCGGGCGTAACGAATGTTACATTATCTCCATAAATAATATCCCCGTTATTAGTTGCAACATATGCTCTTACATAATAAGTTGTTGACTTTTCAAAATCAGTACTGTAAGTCGCCACAAGCTGATAATCTCCTGTAGTATTGGTATACTCTTCAATCATTTTGGAGTTGATGACGGTAGGGTTAATATTCTTTGCCCAGCAGAACCCGCGTCTTGAATATCCCGATCCGGAAGAGGTTACTGTTCCTGCAAATTTGAACTGTGCATTGCTGAAAGTAGGTTTACCGGTTACCACTTTTGGAGAAGCATTGACATTGTTTGTTGTACCGTTTTCATCATCTCTGCCGCCGTCTGAACCACATGATGCCAGCGTAAGAGATAAGAATAGAAATAATAATTTCTTCATGATTATGTTATTAGTTTTTAATTAGGTCGGCAAATATATAGAAAAAGATGATCACTTTAAAAAAAATAATTTGCCTGTCGTTGAGAGTGTTCCAATAGATAAAACCAAAAACGCCATCCGATACTATCAGATGACGTGAAGAATTTATTTAAAAATTCTGATAAAACTATCTTTTTCCAGACTTTCCAGCGAAAAATCAAAATCAGCTTCAGCTTTTTCTGTAGTGATCTCAGCCCCAAGTTCTTTTACAAGCTCATTGAAGGGCATAGCATCATACCATTGCTGATATAATGCGCTTGTTGCCATAGTGGAAACTTCGCTATTTCCAGAAACATGAGAATGTCCGGCTCCGAAATTCAATAGTACGAAACATTGCTTTTCGTTTTTTGTCACCAGCATTCCCAGAATCGTTTGTTTCTGAACAGAATTACATCTGGCTTCAGCAAACAGACTGTTCGGATTCATCATATAGTCGTAAGAAATATTATCTCCTTTTCCGATGACGATTTTATATCCGCAATTGGCATCTCCACTGAAAACGTTGTTCATGACAAGTGTTGGTGCACAGTGTCCTTTATTGGCATAAAGATATTCTACAGCCCCGTTGGGAGCAGAAGTCATATCTCCGGAGTACATCAATTGTCCATCACCGTGATTATACGCTGCATTCCAGCCTATTTTTCCATCGATATTCAATCCTGAAAGGTCAAGGTCATTAGCTCCCCATTGATCTTCCCAATAAATACCTACTGCCAGTCTATCAGCATAAAAACGGGTTCCGGTAGGAATATTTCCAACAAACATTTTTTCAGAAGTTGGTAACGCAAATTCTACATTCTCAGGGAAATAGAATTTCTTTCCGGCAAGGTTTTCGTACTTCAGCTTTAGAAAATCTAAAATAAATTCATAATTGAATTGATTCACGTAAGTTTCCTTACCTTTTTTTACCCACGATTTTCCGTTTCTTACTCTATATACAAAAGTATCCTGACCGTACATTCTTGAGTAACAGGCTGACAATGTTTTAAATAATGCAAACGGTGTCGCATTTTCCAGCCAATGCCAATCACTGTTTTCCAGCAATGTATTGGTGGCGTCATTCAATGGGTTTGAGACCAATGGCTTATGGTTTACTTTAGAGAGCTTTGAAATTTTATTAATGACTTTCGGGGCTTTGTTTTTATACGCAAGGAATAAAGGCTTAAATCTGTTGAAAATTTCTGCCAGTTTTTCCATACCAAAGCTTTCAAACAGATAGGTTGGGTTAAAATTACTTTGCTTAATTAAAGTAATCAATTCATCGTTTTTGATTAAAAGCGTTGTGTTGGTTGTTTTATAAATGACATAACGGAAAAACTCAACAGGATTTTCAGGATAAATGTCGTATAGATCAGCTATTTTTATCATGGCTTCCTTATTTCTGATATTTTCTTTTCCTGTGAAATCATATTCCAGTTCCGTATGCAGAATATACAGCAAATCATCAATGGTTTCTTCTTTTAAAGCAATCCCTGACTTTAGCAGAGAAAGGCATTTTTCCTGCATTTCTTCTACGGTATAAGCTTTAATGACTTTAAAGATCAACTTTGCATCAGGAACATTCAATAGTTCTTCAGGAATATAAATTTCACTCTGGAAATTACTTCCATAGGTCGAAATATAATGTCTGATCTGTTCAAAAAACAATTCAACTCTGGAAGTGTTTTTTATTTTCTCCCAGGATTTATGGAAGGTTTTATTCAAATCATTTCCATTCAGTTTTTCCTTGGCATAATAAGAGATGATTTCATTTTTTGCCCAAACTGCATTCTGTTCAATAACAAAACCGTCATTGGAAATAAATGGCTCTGCATTCGATTCTTTTGCCAATACCGCATTGAATAATTGTAGTGTTTTCATTGTTTTAATTTTAAAAAATAAGTGAGGAGTATATTCATTAAAAGTGAAGGGGATAGGAACTCCTTTTACCTATAGTTTATAAAAAGCGGGGAGTATTTTTCCAAAATATAGGAACTCCCTTTGCCTTATAATCTGTAAAAAGGCGGAAAGTAATTCTGAATTATAGGAACTTTCTTTGCCTTAAATTTTTTAACTGATGAAAATGAATAGGTTAATGTAAACATTTTCATTGTATTGAGGAGCAGACAGGACTCGAACCTGTGACCCACAATCTTGGCGATGTATAGGAACTTTAGCTGCCTGCAGCGAAAAGTAATTTTGATGCTCTGCCATCTGAGCTACTGCCCCTGCCTTTATAAAAAGTTTTCATGAACCTTACAGGCTTTTATACCTGCAAGGCTGGTTATTAGTTTTTGAAAACCTGTAAGGTTTATATTAAAAATTATGCTTTTCTGAATTTCTTCTTTTTCTTCCATGGAGCATTCTTCTGCACGTCTCCGGCCATGATACACCCGTAAGGCATCACTTCATCCAGAACTTCACAAAGTCCATATTCTTCAATCTGTGCTCTTACGTTCTTGGCACTTTTATAAGCGCTCGGAAGTTCAGAAATATCAACCTCATTAGAGTAGAAACGGATATCTAATCCTTCTGTTTCTTCATTGAAGATTTCTTCAGTTGTTTTATGAGCTAAAGATCTCTTATGCTGACTTCTGCTAAAGTTTCTTCCGGCTCCATGCGGTGCAAAACCTATGTTTCTTTCATTTGTTTTTCCCTGCACAATCAGTACCGGTTCTGCCATATTTAACGGAATCAGTCTTGGTCCCGTGATATCAGGCATGAATTTATCATCCAGAGGCGTTGCCCCTTTTGCATGATAGAAGAGATCTCCATCTTTGAAAACGAAGTTATGCTCATTCCAATATCTGTTTTCCTTCTCCATTTCCAGTTTATTCAAAACTGCATCATGCAAGGAAGTATGGTTTTCTTTTGTCCATTGTCTGATCAGTTGAAGTGCTTCCCAATACGATTTACCTTCTTCAGTATCATAAGGAATCCAGGCGTTTTCTTTCAATGTTTCAGGGGAGATTTCCTGTCTGAAACGGTTGGCCGTTTTCATTCCTTTATCATATAATGCAGCTCCCGGTGCTCTTGAACCGTGATGAGTGACCATCATTGTATTTCCGGTATTTTTGGAAATTCCTACGAACAGGAAATGGTTTCCGTCTCCCTGAGTTCCCATATGAGAACGGGCAATGCTGATCAGTTTTTCATCATTTAAGAATTCATTTTCTCTGAAAGCATCCATCAGTTCCTGAGACATCGGCATCTGTTCACCTCTTGGTCTTCCTCCGTATCCGAAGTGTGTTACAGAATGAGCTGCGTCCAAAACATCTTTAGGATTGGTTTTTCCAAAATCCGTCAGCATCACTGAACAACAAATATCAGCGCTATGGAATCCCGGGTGAATAGCATTCTTTGCAATGACCACACCTCCTACCGGAATCTGACCTTCAGGACCTGTAGGGCAGGCATCAGGCATGATAGCTCCACCAATTAAGGTAGGGGTTTTCATCAGGACTTTCATGGTTCTGATTACTTTTTCCACATTATCATTTTCACTTTCGTGTTCTGCACGGATGTTGATCACAAAATCTTTAGCTGTTTCATGAAGCGGAATAAGGTCCGGCTGCTTGAACTGCACCAGATATTCTGCGATCTGATGTTCATCCAGGTTATTCTCATTGATATAGCTAATGGCATCTTTAAACCATTTTGCCGGTCTATATCCTAATTCGATTAAATGATTTCCATTAAATTCCATTTTGTTTCATTTTGATGATGCAAAGTAATATCATTATTGCGCAATAGTTTTGCGTAGATAAAGAAATTTTAATTATTTTTACAAAAAGTTATAAAAAGGCCGGAAAGCTGATCCGTGAATTGGTACATAAGCCTGAAACAATATAAACAAAATTAAAATCTGCAGTTATGGTACTATTAGAACAACTAAAACATTTCCCTGAAACGATTCAGTTTAGTGATGTTATCGCTTACATTGATGAACATTATGAATTTACTCCTACAGCTTTTCAAAACGGAGATACTACCAATCAGGCAGGGCAGAACAATGGATCGTGTAAAGTATTCAGCTTTGCAAGTATTCAGGATCTGACGAAAGAAGAGACACTTTGGCTTTTTGGAGAATTTTACAGAGATGATGTTTTGAAAAATCCGGAGGGAAATGATCATCAGAATATCCGGAACTTTATGAAGTCCGGTTGGGAGGGAATTACTTTTGACGAAAATGCTTTAAAGGAAAAATAACTTTTAGAAAAGAGCAAAAATAAATAAGTGAACAGCTTATTTAAAAACACCAATCATTAAACACTAAGGTATGTCATCCAATAAAAACGCTCTGATCCGGTATAAAACATTAGACAAATGTCTTAAAAACAAATACAGGAAATATACGCTGGAAGATCTCATTGATGAATGTTCAGAAGCATTATTCGAATTTGAAGGAAAAGAATCCTATGTAAGCAAACGGACGGTTCAGCTTGACCTTCAGAATATGCGGAGTGAGAAATTCGGGTATGAAGCTCCTATTGAAGTCTATGAAAGAAAATATTACCGCTACAGTGATCCGGAATACAGTATTCATAACATCTCTGTGAATGAAAGTGATCTGAAGGCTATGAACAATGCAGTCCAGATTTTAAAACAGTTTAAGGACTTTTCCATGTTCAAAGAGATGAATGGGGTTATTCAGAAACTGGAAGACTCAATTCATGCAACCAATCAGAAATCAATTATTCACCTGGATAAAAATGAACAGCTGAAAGGACTGGAACATATTGATATTCTTTATGAAAGTATCGCGAATAAAAAAGTACTGAAGATTCTTTACAAAAGCTTTACGGCAAGAGAATCCAATGTATTTACGGTACATCCGCAGCTGTTGAAGGAATTCAACAACCGTTGGTTTCTGATCTGTCTTTATAAACAGAAAATGTACAATCTGGCACTGGACAGGATGGAAAGTATTGAAGCAGATGAAAGTCTTCCCTATATTGATAAAGATCTGGATGGAGATGAATACTTCAAAGATATTGTAGGAGTTACCGTTTCGGAATCAATGGACCCGAGAAATGTAATTTTCTGGGTAGATGCAGGAAATGCTCCTTATGTAAAAACCAAACCTTTGCATAAAAGCCAGGAGATCATCCGGGAAGATGAAGACGGAACCTTATTTAAAATATGTGTTCAGATCAATTTTGAATTAGAAAGATTGCTGCTCGGGTTTGGGGACAGTCTGATTGTTCATAAACCCCGGAAACTGCGGTTGAAAATGGAAGAAAAGTTTAATGCAGGATACAGAAATTACCAGAGTTTGATTGTTCCTGAGGAAAACTAAGCTTTCTGCTTATTTTCATCTTGGCTTGGAAATTGCATTATTTAAACACACAAAATTAAATTTATGAAATCAAGAATATTTAAAGCATTAATTGCGATCCTGGCACCCATAGCGATAGAATATATTGTTAAAAAAATATCTGAGAAACTTGATAAAAAAGAAGATCAGAATGAAAAACCAAAGCAGATTACGGCTTAAACGTAAAAGTAGTTCAAATTTAAAATTATTGAAAAGAGACTGTCATAACTAGGTACAGTCTCTTTTTTTTGTTAATGGATATTCTTGATGAACGCTGAAAACCACCCCGTCAAAAATTCTTTGAATTTTCGCCACCCCTCCAGAAGAATGGAATCCTTACGTTTTCAACTCAAACATTTTTATGGATATAGCTTCGATACTTTTTTGACGGATCACATGGGCTGGATTCCTACGGAATGACACAATTGGAATAATGGTCTATCCCTTCACCTTGTCATTCCGTAGGAATCTAACAGTTTTATTATAGTTTTAAGATAAAGCTTAAGTGCAGTTCTTAAGCATTTAGCAGTATCTTAGAATAACTTAAGTGTTTAAAAAGCTTTTGTGGGTCGATAGATCATACAAAATCATAAATACCGTCCTTCCATCCCAGTACTTTAGAAGAATCCGCTTTAAGCCAGTTTTTCAGGATTGTAGCATATACTTTTCTGAAATCTTCTTTATAGATCAGATCACCTTCATTCAGATTTTGCAGATCAGGAAGTGCATTCAACAGACCTTTCTTTTTAAGGTTTCCGCTGACAAAAAACATCTGGTTAGCGGTCCCATGATCCGTTCCGTTACTGGCATTCTGGGCTACGCGGCGACCAAATTCTGAAAATGTCATCAGGAGGATATTATTGAAAAGCCCGTTATTTTTCATATCAGCAACAAATGATTTTACGGCTTCATTGATGTCATCAAATAACTTCTTTTGTCTGTCATTCTGATTAACATGGGTATCAAAACTTCCGATCGAAAGATAGTAAACCTGTGTATTGATATCAGATTTTATTAAAGAAGCCACAGTCTTAAAGTCTTTTCCCAACTGAGAATTGGGATAAAGCTGTTCCGTCTTCTTGGCTTTGCTTTTTTCAAAGATATAATCTGCATTATTAATCGTAGAACCTAATGTCTGATAAAGATAAGACACGGTTTCATCATCGTGATGGTGATCGTAGAGAGATTTAAAATATTTTTCCTGGCTGGTTTGATAGAGCCTTTTAGGATCTTTAAAGGCAAAAGCTTTATTGTTTTCTCCTTTTAAAGCTAAACTTAGCATATCATCTACTTCCAGCGCCTGAGTCGGGTGGTCGCAACGATAACATTCTTCGTCCAGGAAACGTCCCAGCCAGCCTGTTTCCAGAAACTGGTCACTTCTGCTTGCTGACTGCCAGATATCCATACTCCGGAAATGAGATTTATCGGGATTAGGATAACCTACATTATTCATCACAGAAAGTTCTCCATTATCAAAAAGCTCTTTAAAGTAGGAGAGAGCGGGGTTGATTCCTGCTTCATCGGTCAATGGTATTGAATCCTGAATGGCCAGTGTTTTTCTTTCTCTGAAATAAATATCATTTTTAGCCGGAATGATAGTATTTAAACCGTCATTTCCCCCTGTAAACTGAAGAACTACCAGAATATTCTGATTGGGATTCAAAGCCTCATCCAGCGTCATCGCTTTTAAAAAATTGGGCATAAGCATTGAAGCCGTAGCCAGCGAACTTATTTTGAGGAATTCTCTTCTTTTGATTAGCATAATTTTGTTTTTTTAGGTAAAGGTGGCAGATGATAGGTAGCAGGTAGCAGGTTGTAGGACTAGGCTGCATTTTTACTGGCATTTATTTTTATAACAGTAAAAGATAAATAAATGGTAATTAAGCTATACTACGACAGCTATTACCTGCTACAACCCGAAATCTTCTCCCTAACATAACTGGTATTCCGGAGTAGACATCAGGTTAATGACATTCATTTTGATACTCTTATCAGAAAAATTTCTTACCGAGTTCATATCGAGGCTTTGAGTATTCTGTAGAAGATACTCTTCACAGTTTTTATGGGCAAATAGTTTTTCAATACGCTCCCAGTCGATGGTGATATTTGGGTTTTTAAAGCTCTTGTTAAAAGCTGTTTCTCTGGATTTCATTCCCATATCGATATCATCATCCTGTCGGGGGCTGTATTCCAAAGGCCGAAGCCCGGACCAGATTTGTGGAATCTGGAGTCTCACCATCAGAGTAGAACTGTCAATCCATGCCTTTCCATTCGGCCATCCCGCTACATTTGGAGGATAAAGCAGCATTTGCCCCAATAATTTCTGATAAACGATGAGGTTTTCAGGGTTCTGAATATGCATGGGAAGTATCCGCATCATACCAGCCATCAGTTCTACAGGAGATTTTATCCGGTTACCGATATTCTTCTGATCATAAAACCATGTGCTTGAAAATATTTCAGTCATTAGCTTCTTGATGTCATATCCTGAATTGTAGAAGTTTGCACTGAGTGTATTGACAATATCCTGATCTACTTTTTCATTTACAAAGAACTTATAGATTTTCGTTGTAATAAACTGTGCTGTTGCCTTCTGTTCCAGGATGATATTGAGTACATCATTTCCATCAAAGTTGCCTGTTTTACCTAAAAAAGTCTTTGAGCCTTCATCGTGGAGATTTTTTCTTTCCCTGAAATTTCCTTCCTTATCATAACTCCATCCCGTAAAGGCTCTGGCGCCTTCTCTTACATCTTTTTCAGTATAATTACCTCTGCCCATGGTAAACAGTTCCATGACCTCACGGGCAAAATTCTCATTGGGATGATCCTTTTTATTCTGTTGGTTATTCAGAAAATTAAGCATAGCCGGCGACTGGCTCACTTCAAAAAGAAGATCTTTGAAATTTCCCAGTGCATTTTTTCGGAGGGTATTTAAAAGCTGTTTATTGAATTTTGGATTGACCACTCTTGAAGCAAAATGTCCATGCCAAAAGAACGCCATCTTTTCCCTCATTTGTTCTTTGCTGTTTACAATTGTATTCAGAAAATTGAGATTCAGTTCATTGTTTTGCTCCCTGTTGAGCCGCTGCATTTCCTTTTTCTTTTCTGCAGGCGCTGTACTGTTCATATAATCTGTCGCCAAATCCGTATCAGGCGTGTCATACGTGACCTCGCTGAAGCTGTCTTCTGTAAATAATTCATTCATTAACGCTTTCATGTTTTTATTTTTCAAATCATCAATTTGATTAATACCAACACCAAAACCCGCCCGCCAAAGAAGATGCTTGTTTTTTAATAATGAATCAGCTATCATGAGGAATTTATTTTTTTGATACGCTTTGAAGAAAAAGGTTAAAAGGATAACGGGTTAAGGATTGTTAATATTATTTTTAAGGCTGGAAGCCGGAAGAATGAAAGCTGGGAGTTATGGTGAGCAGTGGGGAGAAATTGTCCTTTACTTTAATTATAACAGACATAAGTTTTATATAACAGGATATTACTTCCATCTTCCATCTTCTTGCTTCCTTTCTTTTTTTTCTTTAATTCACTTTTTGAGGTCAATTTTTTGATAATTTTTGTTAAACAAATATTTAAATTTTGTTAAAAATAACGAACTGATATTCATTGTTTTATAATTTTCAATGGTGTTAAAATCAAAGGAAAAACCTTGCTTGGCATGATTTTTACATCCTTTTGTTTAGTAAAATTTAAAAATTAGAGTTATGAAAATGTTTAAACAAGCAATAGTACTGGCTGGTATTTTAACAGCAGGTATCGCAAGCGCCCAAAGTTCTCAGATGAATAATATGATCAAAGTAGGTGCAAATGTTGGTTTAGCAGTTCCCGCAGATAATCTTTCCGCTGCAGTAGGAGTGGATGTATCTTACCAGAACCTGATTACACCAGGATTCGGATTAGGTATCGCATCAGGATATACTCACTACTTTGGAAAAGAGAACAACGGATATAAAAATAATGATGTAGGAGTAGTTCCTGTAGCAGCTTTAATCAGAATTTATCCAAAACAAACCGGTTTCTATTTCGGAACAGACTTAGGATATGGTTTCCTTGTTGGAGATAAAGCAGTAGCATCCAACACCAATGTTGAAAGAGCAAGCGGAGGTTTCTACCTTAAACCCGAGATCGGTTACCACAACAGAGACTGGAATTTCTTCGTACAATACCAAAAGGTTTTTGTAGGAACAAAAGGAGATTTGCCAGGTCAGGACTATAATGTGGGGAATATCGGTGTAGGATTCGGTTACAATATTCCATTAGGAAAGTAGTTAGATTTAATATATAAACAATTATTAACCAAAACCTTTTCACGAAAGTGGAAAGGTTTTTTTGTTCTGTGCAGGATTTACAAAAACTATTATTATATTTGGTGAAATTTGAGGTTATGATTCTGAATCCAAAATTTCCACTTTATTTACCAGGAGTAGAGAACAGTAATAATGATAATGTTTCTATCATAGGGGCAAGTCTCCGTGAAGATGTAACGATCTTAGGCTATTTCGTTTCCGGGAACGGAGGTCTTGAGATAAAAGTACAAAATAAATATGCAACCAAAGAATACACTTCTTTTTCAGATATTTTAAAGAAGTTTATTCAGGATAATCAATTGCAGAATGTAAAACGTCTTGGAATGGCAGTGCCAGGTCCTGTACTTGACGGGAAAAGCAGTCCTGCAAGATTGGGTTGGAATTTAGATGTTGAAGAGTATGCCCGTGATTTCGGGTTTGAAAAAGTAGACATGCTGAACGACCTTGAGGCGTCTGCCTACGGAATGGCTCTTCTTGAAGATAACGATCTTGAAGCTATTTATACAAGCGGACACCTTGAAAAAGGAAATGTAGCGGTTCTTGCTCCCGGAAACGGATTGGGTGAAGCCGGATATTTCTTTGACGGAAAATACCTGAGACCTTTTGCTACAGAAGGAGGGCATTCAGAATTTTCACCAAGAACCAATGTAGAAGTTGAATTTTACCAGTTCCTAAACAATATCTACGGTATTGTAAGCTGGGAAAATGTACTTTCCAAGTCTGGGTTATTCAATATCTATAGATTCTTAAGAGATGTGAAAAGACATCCTGAGCCGGAATGGTTAGGAGAGCGCCTTACACAGGGGAATTTTGTGGAAGAACTTTATAAAGCGGCAATCGAGGAGAATGTATTGATCTGCAGAATCGCTTTAGATACCTTCCTGGAGTTTCTGGCAAGAGAAGCTAACAACTTGACATTAAAATTGAAAGCTACCGGAGGATTGCTGATTGCCGGAGATATTCCACAGATGATCGCAGAATATATTGATAAGGCGAAATTCTATGAGAAATTCAAGATCAGTGATAAAATGGAGGAGATGCTTAAAAACACTCCCATCTATCTGGTCAAGCAAAATCATACAGCATTAAATGGGATAGCGCTTTATACAGCTTACTATCAGGTATAAAACAGAGCTCCGAAGAAATTCGGAGTTTTTTTATGGAATGATATTATTCATGGAAATAATAAATTTTATTGATGTACATCAATGAAATCTATTGAATAAGATACTACCTTTGTACCGTTAAATAAGTAAACAACTCTATTCAATGAAAAAAATATTTTTATTAGCAGTTTTAGCTGGTGGTTTAGCATTTGGACAGTCAAAAAAAGTAGTAGCGTCTGATGTACACTGGTGGGGATATAAAGTAGCAAAATCTGAGGCGAGCTCTCACGACGGTACTGTAAAAGTAAAGTCCGGAGATATGATTATGAAAGGAAACCAATTGGTAGGCGGAAGCTTTGTATTGGATATGACTTCTATCAGCTCAACTGACCTTACAGGAGAATATCAGCAAAAATTAAACGGACACCTTAAGAATGGTGATTTCTTTGAAGTTGAAAAATTCCCTACAGCAACTTTTAAAATCACTGGAATCAAGAAAAACAGCGATAAAATCTACAGTTCTCTTGTAACAGGAAACCTTACTGTAAAAGGAAAAACAAATCCAATTACTTTCCCTGCAAAGATTTCTTACAGCAAAGGAGTAGTAAGCTTAGTATCTAATAAATTCTCTTTCGACAGACAGAAATTTGATGTAGCTTACAAGTCTACAATGCAGGATGTTTTTGTGAAAGATGATATTGATATGCAGGTAAAAGTAACTGCTCAATAAATTAATCAAAAAAAGATTGTTAAAAGTGTAGAAGTTCTACACTTTTTTTTATTTTTGTTGAATTGTAAATAAAAAAGAATGAAAAGATTACTATTGTTTGCTATGGTGTGCGCAAGCATGTCATTTGTTTCTGCTCAGAAGAAATTTGATAAGGTTTCAAAAGTGACTTCATCAGAGATCAGATGGTGGGGGTATAAAGTGGTAAAAACCGAAGAAACTTCCCATTCAGGAACAGTAAAGCTGAAAAGTGGAAAATTTAATTTTGACCATACGGTTCTGGTAGATGGAGAGTTTATCATAGATATGAGAAGTATGATGGCAGGAGATGTTTCTGATGAAGATCAGATCAAGCTTACCAACGATCTGAAAAGCTCGAACTTCTTTGAAGTGAAAAAATTCCCTATCGCAAAATTCCATTTGACTAAAATTATTCCTTTAGCAAACAGTGAATACAATTCTACAGTATACGGAGACCTTACTCTTAAAGGAGTGAGAAAAACAATTTCTTTTCCTGCGAATGTATATGTTACTCAGTTTACAACCTCTATTGAATCTGCGAAGTTCTCTCTGAACAGAAGAGACTTTAAAGTATTCTATCAGTCTTCATTGAAAGATTATTTCATTAAGAACGAAATGGATATCCAGTTCAAAGTGACTACAGAAATGCTGGATAACGAGAACAGAGTTCCAAAGAAGAAAAAATAAGATTACTATACGATCAATATAAATGAGCAGTTCACCAGAGCTGCTCATTTTTTATGCTTTTGTTACATCAAAGATTTGGCTTAATCATTTACCGTTCCCTGTATTTTTTATAAATTCGTAGTATGAAAATTTATATCGTCAGCGGTCTGGGGGCAGACTTTAAGGTCCTTGAAAGATTAGAGTTTCCCAAACATTGTGAATTGATTTTTATAGACTGGCTCATCCCTGAAAAAAATGAACCTTTTGATGTTTATGTTAAGAGAATGGCAGATAAAGTAGATGACTCTGAGCCGTTCTGCCTGTTGGGATATTCTTTCGGAGGTATCATTGTTCAGGAAATTGACAAATTGAAGCCTGCAGAGAAAGTGGTAATCCTTGGAAGTATAAAATCTGACAAGGAAAAGTCAAAATTCATCAAGACAGGTGAGATGACCAAAATCCCCAGAATATTACCGGTAGGTTTGTTCAACGATAAGGCGGCCAATGTATATGCTGTTATCCGAAAGCTTTTTGATCCTAAGAATCCTAAACTTTTGCAATATTTTAAAGTAAGAGATCCCTATTACCTGAAATGGTCTGTAGAAAAAGTGTCCGAGTGGAAGTTTGAAGAAAATCCCAATGTGATTCAGATCTTAGGTGATAAAGACATTGTTTTTCCAATTCGTTATTCCAATCCGGATTATATAATAAAAGGAGGAACCCATCTTTTTCCCGCTACGAAATCCAAAGAAGTTTCAAAAATATTGAATGAAGTATTCTGTGAAAAATAAAAATATTATTATTTAAATAGTTTTTTTAGGGGTATTTGTTTTAAAAATATGATTTTTATAGAATTTATATTTAAATTTGATAGGGTTAAATATAAATTATATGAAAGTAGGCTTGAAGTGGATCGTTTCATTCTCAGTAATTACACTCGTTGCAATTGGTGGGTTATTCTGGAATCCGGCTGCAGATATTCCTGTTACCGGAGAATTTTTAAGTGAAGATAAGATTGTAGGCGCGGATGTTGCCTGGATTCTGGCTGCAGCTGGGCTTGTCCTGTTGATGACACCCGGACTGTCTTTCTTTTATGGAGGAATGGTTGGCAGGAAAAATGTGATTTCTACCATGCTACAGAGTTTTATCGCCTTAGGAGTAATCTCTATGGTCTGGGTAGTCGTAGGTTTTTCTTTATCTTTCGGAGAATCTTTGGGTATTAACATTGCCGGAAAACATTATGGAATTATTGGAAACCCGCTCAGTTATCCTTTTTTTAGCGGAGTAGGGAATCTGCCTCATAAAATGATGGCGCCTACTATTCCTTTTATTCTTTTTGCTTTATTTCAAATGAAATTTGCGGTTATTACCCCTGCAATTATTACCGGATCTTTTGCGGAAAGGGTTCGTTTTATCTCATATTTACTATTCATTGTCCTTTTCAGCATTTTTATTTATACACCGCTTTGTCATATGGTATGGCATCCTGATGGGCTTTTAAACAAATATTTTGGGGTAAAAGACTTTGCAGGAGGAACAGTTGTACATATGAGTGCTGGTTTTGCAGCACTTGCCGGAGCTTTGGTGGTAGGAAACCGAAAGAACCCGCATCATGAGCCTTCCAATATTCCGTATGTTCTTCTGGGAACAGGAATGCTATGGTTTGGCTGGTTCGGATTTAATGCAGGATCTGCACTGAGTGCTTCTGCTTCTGCGGCTACCGCTTTTGGAACAACTACCATAGCATCTGCTTCTGCAATGATGACCTGGATTTTTTTTGATAGAATCAATGGGAGAAGTGTTTCTGCTTTGGGTGCCTGTATCGGAGCTGTAGTAGGTTTGGTGGCGATTACTCCGGGATGTGGCTTCGTAAGTATTCAGGAAAGCCTTTTTATCGGGTTTATTACTGCAATAGTTTCTAATGTAATGGTTAATTGGAAGCCTTTAAAGAAAATAGATGATACGCTGGATGTTTTTGCCTGTCATGGAGTAGGGGGAATTATGGGAATGATTCTTACCGCTATTTTTGCTCATGGTGAAAAAGCAAGCTTACTGCATGGAGGGTTAGAGGTTTTTCTTCATCATATGGCTGCATTGGTTTTGGTTTCTGTTTTTACGTTCTTCGGTTCATTGCTTTTATATAAACTTACAGATTCCATAATTACATTAAGAGTTTCTGAAGAGTCTGAAAATAAGGGACTTGATCTTTCTCAGCACGAGGAAAGTTTCAGCTGATAAAAAGGGCATAAGTGTTAACTGATGCCCTGAATGATATTTATAAAGATCAAGAAATGATTTATTGAATGGAATGAATCGCTTCAAAGATTTTATTTTTGGAGTTTTCAAAAACTTCACCTCCAAATTCCTCATTATCTAAAGAATGAATGGTGACATCATTCACCCCCATAATCCCGAAAATATGTTTCAGATAGGTAGTTTGAAAATTGATGTGTCCGTTCTTTTCATTTTCTCCATATCCGGTATCACCACGGGTTGAAAGAATAAAGAGCTTTTTGTTTTTAAGAAGCCCTACATAATCACCATCCGGAACCCCGGATCTGAATTTCCAGGTTTCGTTAATCCGCATTACCTGATCAATATAAGCTTTTAACCCGGACGGGATAGACCAGTTATACATAGGGGTTCCGATTACATATACATCATGTTCCCTGAGTTCTTCGACGAGTTCATCACTGAGCTGTAAAGGTTTTTGGTTTTCTTCAGTTTTGTCTGCCGGTTTTTTGAATGCTCCCGCGATCCAGGATTCATCAATATTGGGAATAGTGTCAGTTCCTGCTTCCCTGTAGGTGAAAGTATCAAGAGGATATCTTGTTTTCCAGTTTTCAGCGAAAAGCTGTGTCAGTTTTCTGCTGTAAGATCTTTCCTTTCTTACACTGGCATTAATAATCAGTATTTTCATTTGTTAAGAATTTATAACAGCAAAATTCCTGATTATTGAGTTCTGAAAAATTGATCTAGTTCAAGATGATTTATTTTTTTTCCTGATTCTACTGATAAATTCAGCAGATACTCCCAGGTAAGAAGCAATCAGATACTGGGGAACCCTGGAGGAAATATCTGGGTAAGTATCCAGAAAATCATAATATTTTTGTTCTGCTTTGTGCATATGATTGAACACCACTCTTTTTTCAAGGGTTCCGAGATAACCTTCTAAAATAATCCTGAAATATTTTTCTAAAGCTGGAATTTCCTTCAGCATTTTTTGAAAAGACTGATGGCTGATCTGCAAAAGCTTTGTTTTCTCTACAGCCTGTATATTGTAAATGGAAGGTTTTTGTTTTGAAAAACTGGAAATGTCTGTTGCCCACCAATGATCAATGGCTAAAAAGAGGATTTCTTCATTTCCATTTTCTTCATTGATGCAGAAAGCTTTTAAAACTCCCGAAATGATATAACTGTCATGACGGCAGATTTCCCCGTTTCGCAACAGAAAATCTCCTTTTTCCAATGTTTTTTCTGTCCAGAAACCTTTACATAAGGCTATTTCTTCCGGAGTTAGTGGGACATGCTGCAGAATACTCTTAATTAATGTTTCCATTTAAAAAAATAGTTAAAAAGAACAATATAATGATGGATCTGATTGATATTGATACTATATGTTCATTGACAAAAATACTTATTTTATGGGCAGTCAAAACCAAATAAATCTGGGATTTTGCTATGCTATTATTAGGATTTATCCTGTATCTTTGTTTTTGAGGAAAATGAAGAATCATTTATGGAATCAATATCGGTTTTTGAAATTATTAAAGTAGGAATAGGCCCGTCCAGTTCGCATACAATGGGACCTTGGAACGCAGCAGCAGCATTTATCAGGATTATAAAAAGAGAAAGATCAATAGAAGAAGTTAAAGAGGTTTTTCTTGAATTCTTTGGCTCACTCGCAAAAACGGGGATTGGGCACGGAACTGATATTGCAGGAATGCTTGGTTTGAATGGAGAAGATTTTAAGACCATCAATACTTCAAAAATTGATGAAAAAATAGATTACATTAAAAGCACTCAGACCATTAATCTGGGAGGTGAGAAGGTGATTCCGTTTATTTATGGGCATCATTTGGTTTTAAATATGAAAAAAAGCCTTGATTTTCACCCGAACGGGATGATCTTCAGAGCTGTTTTTGAAGACGGAACTGAGCTTGTACAGGATTTTTATTCTGTAGGTGGTGGTTTTATTGCCAGTCAGGAAAAAAACTCTATCCAAAAGCAGTGTGTACGTACATTATATCCTTGTCATAAAGCTTCTGATATTGCAAAATACTGCGAGAAACTGGGATTTGATAAGATTTCAGATTTAATTTTCATGAATGAAGAAAGCTGGAGAACTCAGGAAGAAACACGGCAGGAAGCACTTTACATCTGGCAGCAGATTAAAGAATGTATTTATAAAGGGGTTAATAAAGAAGGAATTCTTCCGGGTGGACTGAATGTTTCCCGAAGAGCAGCAGGAATCAACAGAAAACTATTAGGAGATAAAATCTATAAAAACAAAGACGAGTGGTTCCAACAGGTTGTAGATGCTGAAGAGAATTTCACCAATATCAACAAATGGATTGCCTGTTTTGCACTGGCAGTGAATGAGGAGAATGCAAGTTTCGGAAGAATTATTACCGCACCTACCAATGGAGCGAGTGGAGTAATTCCGGCGGTATTAATGTATGCTCAGGCATTTACTCCGTTTACGAGTGAGGATGATATTGTGAGATTCCTGCTTGTGGCAGGAGAAATCGGAACATTATTCAAGAAAAATGCAACCATTTCTGCAGCAATGGGAGGATGTCAGGCGGAAATCGGAGTTTCTTCTGCAATGGCTGCGGCCGGACTTACAGAAATCTTAGGTGGAAGTGTCGGGCAGGTATTGATGGCAGCAGAAATTGCTATGGAACATCATCTTGGATTAACCTGTGATCCTATCAAAGGGCTGGTACAGATTCCATGTATTGAAAGAAATACAATGGGAGCGATGAAAGCGATTACGGCAGCCAATATTGCATTGGAAAGTGATCCTACCAAAGCAAAAGTGACATTGGATGAGGTAATTCTTACGATGTGGGAAACGGCTCAATCCATGAGTGACCGTTTTAAAGAAACTTCTGAGGGCGGATTGGCGATTGCAGTCAACGTTCCGGAATGTTAATAGAAATAATAAGTTTTAAAAACATAAAACCCTTAGACATTACTGGCTAAGGGTTTCTTAATAAAATAAAAGTAAAAACCGTTGGGCTTTTAGTATTGTATAAGGAAATTTTACCTTAAAATTCCTCTGATTCTGTTGGCATTGGAAATCAACTCTTCAAGATATTCATAATTTTCTTTTTCCAGAGCGGATTTGAATTTTCTGAGCTGGGTGATGTGTTCGTTCAGAACGTCCAGTACATTTTCTTTGTTTTGTTTAAAGATGGGAACCCACATTTCCGGATGCGATTTGGCAAGACGTACGGTGCTTGAAAAACCGGAACTGGCAAGCTGGAAAATTGTTTCTTCTTCACGCTCTTTTTCCAGTACGGTATTGGCCAGGGCATAAGAGGTAATATGGGAGATATGGGAAATATAAGCGGTGTGGACATCATGATCTTCAGCATCCATATAAATCATATGCATATCAAGGGCATTGACTACTTTTTCAACAGTAGCTAAGGCATCGTCCGCGGATTCCTCTTTGTTGCATATTACTCCTGCTTTTCCGGAAAAACTCTCTGCAATAGCGGATTTCGGACCATTATTTTCTGTTCCCCACATTGGGTGGAAAGCGACAAATCGTGAACGTTTTGGATGGTTTTTTACAGCATTTACAATTCCTGCTTTGGTGGATCCAGCATCCATTACAGTCTGCTGATCAGTCACAAGATCAAGAACAGAAGGCAACAGTTTTCTCGCAGCATCCACAGGGATCGCAAGAATAATCAGATCCGAATTTTTAATTCCATGCTCAAGATCTACTCCGGCATCAATGATCTTAAGATCCAATGCGTCACTGATATGCTGTGTATTGTTATCGATTCCGTAGATGAAGCTGGCCAGGTTTTTCTCTCTTAATTTCAAAGCCATCGAACCTCCGATTAATCCCACTCCAATAATACTTATTTTCATCTTTTCAAATTTTTTAAATAAAAAAACCTCGTCCCTAGGACGAGGTTTTAAATTATATTCATAAGAAATCCCTATCCCAGAGCTGAGGTAAAAATTCTATAATAATATGTTCCGTTGTTAAAAATCACAAAGCAAAGGTATAAATATTTTTTAAATGAAGCGAAATTTCTTTTCTAAATTTTGTATACATGGGATTAATTGTTTGCGGTAAGCTTCATATTTTAACAAGTTGTTTTTTGGGGCAATCAGAAAGGGATATTATTCAGACTTTATCCTGCTTTTATGAACATATCCCTTTTTACCTTCTTTAGAAACCACTAACTACCAATCTCCATTTTGATCTAAAACTTCAATTTGTTCTCCGGTGTTGATCTTTTGCAGGATTTGGGAAGAAGAGTTTTTATCCTTCCTTAGATTGGTAAAACCGTCACTATCTTGAATGATAAAATTGGTATTACTTTCTTTTTGGTAAATATATTTCACATAGTCTTTTAGAGTAGGTAAATCATAAAATTTGTTTTTTTCCAGATTTGAGTTATATTTTGGATTTTTATTTAAATAACTTTCGATATTACCTTGTATTCCAACTCTTAATTCTCTCTCAAATAAGTAAGATATTGTTTTTTCAGGTTCAAAATATTCTTTTGGAGATGATGATATTTTATTTATTATATCACCTATTCTTAAATAGCCATTTCCCTCTTTAGCATAAGAAAAGTCTTCAACTTTACCTTTATAAATAATGGTTTCTATGTCATCAAATATTTGTTTTTTCAATTTTTTATAGCCGCCAGAATCTATAAAAATTAACTGCTCCATATCGGAAAGGCTATTAAAATCGAATTTTTTAAATACTGATTCTACAAGCTTTTTGTCCGTATTGTATCCATAGTAAACAACTAAATCGTACAAAAGATTTGAATTGTTTGTTTGTAGCCAAACATATGATACGGGAGTATTATAAAATACGTAAGAATTAAAATGATATAACAAGTCAGGATTTATAAACTCTGGTTCGGCAGCACCAGCGTCCTGAATGAAAATAAATTTATTTTCTTTAATAGCTACCTCTGGAAACATTGCAGGACGTAAAGCAATTATGGAGTTTTTATAATCTTTTAAATTGAAAGAAAATATATCCAAAATTTTTTGATTAAAGGTATTTTCATCAGGAAATTGAAATTTTCTTTGCTCTAATACTTTTTTCGCTTTATTGATAAATTCAGGAGACAGGTCATCATAGTTTGATTTTGTGCCGTCTCCTTCATCTGTAATGTTATAAGGAGCGTCTTTTAATGAAATTATTTCTATGATATTCTGCAAGTGAAGTTTACTTTCTTTTCCTGTGCAAGAAAGTAAAAATGAATACAAAAGAACTAAAGAAATGTTTTTCATTATTTGTGTTTATTTTAGAATCCAGCAATAGGAGTTTTCGGCCTTATTAGAATCCCAGAAATTCTAGATGGCCCAAATTGTAATAATTATATTTTTAATCCATCTTTTTTGATCGTATAAAACTATATTTCTTGCATCATTATCCACTCATTATTAGTAGATTCGCCTCCAACTCCTTTTTATTTAAAATTGGGCTTTATCTTTTTTAACTATAAATTTTGGATCAATATTTACACAATTTAATTGATCACAACTATAATAGATTTCTAATTGATTGTCTTTTTCGATACCTGTATATTTGCCTTTACACAGGTTGGACTCCTTATATGTGTTTAGATTATCTTATTGACTAATAATAGACTTTATTATTATTTAATTCTGTTTCTAATGCTTCGTCTAAATAAGGAATCGAATCAAATTTAGTTATTGTACCATTTTCATTAATTTTACTTGTGGAATAAGATATTATGTCAAAAGATTTTTTCGAAGAAAAATAGGAAACTTGCCATATTTTTTTGTTTTTTAAATCTAAATATGATAAGCAAGTATAAAGATCAGACTTATATCTTACATCATTAACTTTTCTATAAAATTGAATAGAATCTATTTTTTCTTTATTTACTAAAGTATATAATACAAATTTGTAATCTTTTTCATTAGCAACACTCTTGCTTAATATTATAGATAATGATTTACTTTTGGATAATTGTGTGTTCTGAATATTTGAACAATTTTTTTCATATAAAAAATTTTGATTTTTTAAAATAGAATATCCTTTTGAACTTGTCAGAGATTCAAAATATTTTTTGTCTGAAATTTTTTTATCTCCCCAAAAAAAATCTACTTTTTTTTCTTTAATGAAAGTATTATCCTTACAACAAATGCTAAGAGTTGTGAAAATTAGAATGAATGAAAAAATATAAATAAACTTAGTCATAGTTAATAGCAAAAATTAAATTTGATTAATTTACATGTATTTTGCTTCCATTGGATCCATTTTGTGACATTTTTATACTCTTCTATATAATCACAATCTGTTTTAGGAATTGATTTAATTTGCATAGAATCACCTTTGATTTTTAGTACTTTATACCAATATAATAGTTCTTGTTTTGATGTACTTGGAACCTCAGGAGTTAATTGTATAAATGCTTTTTTAATATAATTCTCCCATGAGATGAAAGCATAATTATTATTGTTCTTTTTAATCAGTTTCTTTTGTTTATTGATGTAAATGATTAGAAAATCTTGATCTGTAGCTGGTTCTTCAGCATCGAAACTAAATATTCTATGTTCACTATCAGGAATTATTTCCCTCGAAATTACAACTTTAGGAAGCTTAAGATCATAAATGTTTTCATTTTCATTATTAACAAGTATTTTACCAAATGGAGTTTTGTCAATATTCAATATATCTGTACTTTTATTGATTGATAAATTTATAACTCCGCTTCCCCGCATGTTATTTTCAGTATAAAATGTAATTCCATTATATTCTGTAGTTTGCATTGTTAAAGAGTCAATTACACATTCATTATCCATCTTAGGTATTTCTTTTTTTATAACTGTTGCAGAGTCTTTTGAATGATTAGATATAATTGTGGTTGCTTTATCTCTATTTTGTTTTTTACAAGAAACAAGCACAATAGAACAGATTAATACGGTATAAAATATTTTCATTGATTTTATATTTATTCTTTTATTTCTTTATATTTTGGATTATATCCCTCCCTACGTATATGAAGGTGGTGATTATGATCTGCTAGATGAGTTGAGTTTTTTAATATAAATTTCTTTTTATTGACTATAATATTATAACTGTAAAATTTTGAATAACCGAAGCCAATAAGAGCATCAATAAATTTTTCTTCCCTCGCAATGTCAAAAGCTTCAGGTTCGGTGTCTATATGAATATTGTTACTTGTTTTATCTTTCCTTAGATATCTAAAATCAAATGATACTCCGTTAACATGAGTTACGCTAGGAGCTCCAGTTCCATCAACAGACGTAGATCCGTTGAACATGAAATCAGTATAACCACATTCAGCAACAGCACCCAGCATAGAGGCAAATGCTTTGGGATTAATATATTCTCGGTCAGTATTATCACCAATCTTAATCAGAACACCATTTTTATTATAATTAATGGGTAAAGGTACTTTAATCAGTTCTACCTGCCCGTTGTCTTTCTGATAATATCTTGTTTTTTTACCTACTGTCCTTTTTTCCCAGCCTTTTCCACCGTTTATTTTAGAGCCTACAACCCATTTTTGAGCCATTACAACTTCAACGGTACATATTTCGTGATTTTTATTATTTTTATCACAATAAATATACTTATATCTTTTTTCATATCCTGCCTTTATATTTTTAGGAATATGTTTTTCGATATTTCCATTTGCATAGATATAAAAAGTAGTTATATCTTTAGCATTTACAGGGGCATTACTTTTTTCATGAAATCTATCATACATGAAAAAACCTGTTTTTAATAATTTATAATTGCTTTGCCGGGTTCCCCAGCCATTTGGCATTTTAGTTTTTGTATTTCTACCATTCAACAAAACCGATATCAATTCTAAATACTTATCACCAAATATAGCTAATTCATTAAGTGATTTACCTAATGTTTCTTTCCCCCATTTTGTGATTGCTGCCGAATCAGGATCTGAAGTCATTCTTTTATTAATACTCCAAATCCAAGCTCCACTATCAATACAATAATCTACATTGTTAGCAACAATGCTAGGATTTTTCACAATATTTTGATCATTTTTATAATCAGCATAATCTTTATAAGGTCCTGGCTTATTAAATAAAGTTGTTAAATCTTTCTCATCAGTTCTGACACCGGTTAGCTGCAATAATCCGCGGCCTTTATAAATACTCTGACTTGATAAAAAATCACTTTTTGTTTCCTCAGATAGGGCAAAGGTACCAGTCTCTTCACAAGCTTGGGCGAGGAAATGGATCTTTTGAATACAAGTATTAATATTATATTTTTTGAATGCAGAGTTTAGTGCTTTTGTAAGCGTGGCAAATGACTTGTCACTGATATTACAAGGAGCCCTTCTTCCTCCTTTTAATGCTTGTCCTTCCCAAATTGTTTCAGTACCCTTTAATAATTTAACGAGTTGCTTTACGTCTTTTTCTTCAAAATCTCTATTACAAAAACATTTTTCTCCTGTTTGGTTTTGTTTCTGTTTCTGCACCCCCGCCGCACTCTTCACCTTTTCCACCTGCATCAGGCCTTCCGAATTTACCCCAAATTTCTGAGATTCTGCAGAAAGATCTTTGGAGATAATTTCTATAAAATAATTTTGTTTATCGGAATCCGGATCGCCGATAGGGGAGTCTACTCCTTTTTCAAAAATAGCTTTTGTAATGATAAATCCTGAAGTGTCGCATACATCAGCAGGAATTTTAATATTTCCGCTTCTGTAAACTTCATCATTGGAAGTGGAATCATATTCCCAAACTACATACTGGATGTGTTTTCCCACCATATTTTTGGAGTGGATTCTTACTCTTACTTTATCTCCTATAGCTACTTTGGACAGTTCATTTCCTGTATCATCAATGAAAAGAGCTTCTATAATATTACCCTTAGGATCTGGCTGTTTGGGACCACCTCCATGTTTTGTAGGAAATTTTGGGGTCTGTGTGCCGGGTTGAGGCTTAGGTTGGGGTTGATTTTGAGGCTGTCCTTTATCATCAGGATTGGCAACATCTACATTTACCTGGCTGGCTCCCTGGATTTTTCCTGAATAAGTGGCTGTAACATAATACTCATGATTGGCGCCTTCATTCCTGTCACCTTTCATCAGAAACTGATTGGCCATCTGACGAAGGATTTTCTCATCAGACATCAGAGGAATTGACACTTCTGCAATCCCTTTTTCATTGACCCGAGCCTTATAACTTCTTGTGTGCCGGTTATTTTTATTGATATTAGCATTGTGGCCTTGTCCAGGCGCATCATCTTCCCAAAGATGAAATTCGATCTCTTTATTAAACATAGCGATGCAATGTGCCTGCGCAATAAGAGTATCACGGTAACTTGCCTTATTGACGTCTTTTGCTCCTCTGTTGAAAAGAATTACCTTCTCTATTTTTGAAACCTTATCACTGGTCGGAACCAATATACAGCTGCCGGCCAGTTCTTTGGTAGCAGACATGCCGGGTAAAATTCCTTTTTTAATCTCATAGACTTTCATCTGAAATTCTATACCCAGGCCTATTTCTCCGAATCTGTACGTTACCTTTTCACCCTTTTTAGGCTTGTTGGTGATATCTTTCCAGATTCCGTTTTTCTGCTTTTTATAAAGATACCATTCATAATCACCTTTCAGACCAAATGATATTCCCGAAGGTTTTATTTCATAGGTATAGGTTGTTCCTACCAGAGGATTCTGATTTCCGATAATACTTCCTGTCATGGCTTAGCTGTAATAAAGTTCGTCTGTACCTTTTGTATCTTCCTTGAATTCATCAAAATCCACAACGGGATTGTAAACCTGCTGTTCCTGCGTATTCGCTTTGGCAACCTGGCTTTTACCAACTTCACTCTGTTGTCCATGTTTGAGAATGGTGATTTTTCCTCCCGTACTGCACATCAGTTCTGAGATTTCCGTAAGACAGCTTTTTCCCATCACTTTTACTTTTTCATACGTCTTCTGCCACTTTCCGGCAGGGGCATAAGCACATGGAAGATAACCTCCGGAAGATGGCTTAAGTTTGCACTGTCCAAACGGTTGTGCAGCCGGATCCAGCTGAAGATCATCCTCCGTTACTGCCAGATAATCAGCATTTCCTTCTCCGTCATTCCAGTAATGTTTCTGATGGCTGGTGACTTTAAATTTCGGAAATTTGAATCCCTGATTACACTGCACGGTTCCCTTCTGTACAATAAAATATTTTCCTTCATGAGGACTGGAACCACTGTCTTCTTTTTTATCTTTCTTTTCTTCTTTATTGGTTGGCTCTTCTGCTGTTCCTGATGATTGCTCTTCATTTGGAGTTTCTTCGGTTGAATTTCCTTCATTAGAAACTGCATCTTCTTTAGTTTTCTCCTGAGAGGAGGATGCAGAGATATTTTGAGGTTCTGTTTCCTCAGCCATAAGCTGGGGATCTTCCGGAATAAGAATGGTTTTTCCGGGAACAGGCTCCTGCATGACATCTTCCGGCGGGCAGTGAAGGTTATGATAGGTCTTTAAAATGCCCTCATTTTTTAGCTTAAACTGCCGGGCCAGCGAACTGAAAGTATCGCCTTTTTGTGTGACATAATTTTTCATATTGATCCTTGTGTTATATTGATATGGTGCTGGTGAATAAATTCATCTTCATGACTGAGTAAAACCGAAGCTTTAGCCTGTAGAAGATTCTTATTTTTTGTGTGGGTGGTGTATTCTAAAATTATATTTCCTTGTGCAGGTTCAGCTGCAGAATCCTTAAACTTAATACCGCGCATGATTTCCTGTGGAGTGCATAGCTCTGTGATTTTACCGTTTAAAATGGTTAAAACAGAGTTTTCATCATCATTTAACTGTTCAATATTGAGTTCACATTGTACAGAAAACGAATTCTGTAAAAAATAAAAAGGTTCTTTCCAATTCTTTTTTCTCTGGAACCAATCTATTTTAGGAAGTAAAGTCTGAAAGAGGAGTGTACTTTGCAATTGTTTCAAGAAAACCGTTTCATCGCTGATGCTCCTTTCAAACGAATCCATGTAATTTTGAGTAACTTCTCCTACATAAAACTCTTCGAGATCTTTACGCTGACGGGTAAATGTGTCTGTGATTTTCTTATGGTCCGCAAAGCCGGTAATTTGACCCTTGTCATTCACAATAAATTCAAGAGGCATAATACTTTTCATACAGGCAATGGATAAACTGCTTACTTTATCATCAGGCGTATTTCCATTGGATTTAAAATCGTTCTGGCTATAGCTTAAAATATATTGATCTGTACTTTTGTTTTTGTCTAGAGCAAGCTCAATGATATAATCAATAGTGACGGAAGGTTGAAACGGACTTTCAAAGGTCTCATTCACGGAATAGGTTGTAGCAAGAAAAGACTTGGAAAATGTTGAAGGAAAACTGTTTTTTCTTTCCTGTTCTTTTTGAGTCTCTGTTTTAAAATTGGTAGGAACATAGATATTTTTAACCTCATTAAGATTTTCAAACCAAACCTTATCCATCTTTTGGCAATGGGAATTGTGAAACAGTTTTAGCTCCTCGCCGGTCATGCCCAGCCGGGAAGCGATAGAGGTCAATGTGTCTCCATTACGTACCTTATATTGTAAGAAATCAATTTCCATCCAATGTGAATTATAGGATAAAACTATTAAAAAACTCTATTTGAAATTAATTTTTAGGGTTAAATTTTAAAAATTGTCGTAGAATTACGACATGGAATTGATGGTGTGAAGAAAACCGCCCGTCAAAATCCTTTGAATTTTCGCCTCCCTTCCAGTGGAATTATTAATTTTAAAGCCATAAAAAGCAAATATGAAGAATAGATTCTTATACGGAGTTTTCATAATATTGATCAGTTTAGGCTCTGTGTATGCTCAGAAGTCAGGTGATCAAGCGTCTGTTTTTTTCACTACGAAAGCACAGGATACTGTAAGGATCAACGAAACATTCAATGAAAATGATACAACAAATAACAAGGGCTTACAAAAACAGCTGAAACCTATTCAGTCCAATTTTAAAAGGATTAATTCTATAACAAAATGGACCTCTGTCAAAAAGAAGAATATTGAAGGCGAATCTGCAGAAGGCGGGGAGGCTACATTTTATTATACGGATAAAGGCCTGGGAAAAGTTATTGCCAGGCATTATGGCGAAATGGGGCAGAAGCTGATAGAATATTATCTTCTTAACGGACAGCTATCGTTTGTTTTCGAGAAAGAGTATAGGTATAACCGACCGCTTTTCTATGATGCTAAAACAATGACAGAAAATAATGATACAGAAGCATTTGATTTGAAAAAATCAGAAATTACAATGACCAGGAATTATTTTGAAAACGGAAATATTATTTTAATCAATGCTACTACGGGACGCAGGTATAATATCAGTGCGGATTATCCCGATGAGCAGGAGAAAAATATCAAAGAAGACTTTAAAAGACTTCTGAAATTAGCCGATTAAATGATTGTTATGGCTTATTTGCTTTAATAATATTCAGTCTTTCTTCCACCTCATTGATTCTCTTGAGCCAATAGTTGATTCCTTCCTGATTGGTCACTGTTTCTTTGAAAGCATTACGGCTTACAGCCCATAGATGTGAGCTGTTCTTTTGATAATCCAGTTCCCGTTCCTTTTTATTTTCAGGTTCTATCCGGTATCTCCAGAATACGAGGGATTTCATATACTCTGAACGAACTTTTTCCAGATAATCAATAATGGCTTTTCTGTCCTGCGGAATATATCCGGGACCAGAGCATCCACATGAATGAAAAGTGATTCCTACCGTATACAAATCACGAATGTGCGCCCATTGTTTGTCGTCATTTTTTGGAGGGGATTTAAAATCAAGTCCCATATTGGCCATCAGGTTTCCACATTCGGGGCATTTGGCTTCTACAGAGGTCTGAGCATCCCTATCCACGTCTTTCAGGTGGCGGCGTTTGAATGTTTTCTGGCAGTTAAAACAGGCATAATGTCCTTTGTAAACCATCATGGCATATCGGCACATAGTAAAATCTTATTCTTTGGTTATAAGTTATTTTATATTTGTTTTTCCTCTTCATTAAAATTGATTCCCATCAGGCTGGCGGCGCTTCTCGGGTCGTAGACCGACCACACATCTCCCCAGGGAAATTTGAAGGTGCAGCTTGGGTAAGGTTTTTTCTTTTTTTGGGTTGGAAGCATTTCCAGGATTTGGATGAGAAAAGTATTGTTTTTGTGAAAAACGTTCATTTCTTTTTCCTCTGTCCATTCATTCCAGTCTTTGGCATCACCATTTTCCCATGTGTTCATATGGATGATGTCCAGCTGATCTTCAAAAAAGCATAAGCTGAAAGATAACTGATACCCTTTTATTTCTATAAGCTTAAAATAATACCAAAAATACCCGGTTTTTACATCCCACATATTATGATACTTTTCTTTATAAAAATCAGTCTGCTTCAGCTGATCAGGACTCATTCCCCGATAAAGCCGTGTATTGAAGGTTTTCAGCTCTATAACTCCATTTTCACTGTTAATCAGCATGTCCCAAAAAATTGAAGCTATAAATATACCCGTTTTTTCTTTACAGACAACGAATAATATTTACAGCTTCTGGTAGAAATAGAAATATCGGTGTGTTATTTTGGCTATGGGTTTGAAATTATTAATGTAGAAGGGATATCAGAAAGCCAAAGACTTTTTGTATCAATCAGATTTTTCCAGCTTTTACTGCTGATCAGCATTAGATCCTGAGAGGTTAGAAATTCTTTTTCAATCTTTTTCTCATTGTACAGCGTAATATGATTAGGGGCTACCTGTTCAATACTTCTGATAAGTTCCTTTACTTCAATATTGTTTCGGATCTGTCCTGCTGCATCCAGAATGATAATCTGAGAATTGTTGTTATTGATAAGCCTTTTCGCGTATTCAAGAAGATAAAAATCACTTAGATTAAAGATGGGCACAAATACTTTATCCGCTGCTTTAAAATCTTTTTCCACCAAAATTCCCACAGGAATATTGGTTTTGTCCAGGATCTGAAGGGTGAAGTCGTCAAAAGGAGAATTGTTGAATATATTTCCTTTGCCTTTCACCGTATTCAGAAGCTTTTCAGGATTGATAATTTTGGTTGTAAAACCCAGTAAACGTCCTAATAAACTTCCTTCATACATGGATTTTCCAAGCATGATCAGCAGAAGGTCATAATGTCCTTTATTGGTAATGCTGGTAAGATCACTTTCTATATCGGTAGAGGCTTTGAAGAGGGTAGTTACTTCCAGATTAAGATCGTGAGAGGTTTCAATGACGTTTTGGAATTGCGAATCCTCATACTCATTGATATCGTAGGCATGCATTTCATCTACCGGGGCAATATTCATAGCAGTGATACTTTTATTGCCATTCATCTTATGGGTAAAATTGTGAGCTAGTTTTAAGAGAGTGCTTCCTGATTCGGGCTTATCAAAAGAGAGGAGAACACGATATTTGGAATCATTTTCATGAATGGGCTCGTCCTGATTTTTTTTAGATTTAAAAATGAAATTAATAAAGTCTAAGGCTGGCCCGGTCATAAAAGTGGTGAAAAGGGCCATGATGACCAGCATTGCGAAAATTTCAGGGCTCAAAACTCCAAGGTCATATCCGATGTTCAGTACGATAAGTTCCATAAGACCTCTCGTGTTCATCAGAGCTCCGATCGTTAAGCTTTCTTTCCAGTTAATGCCTACAAATCTGGCGGTGAGTGCACTCCCTGCAAACTTTCCAAGAACAGCGGTCAGAATAATAAATCCTGCCGTCATCCATAGGTGGCTGTCATTCAGAAGTCCGATTTGGGTACGAAGTCCTGTAAATACGAAGAACAACGGAAGGAGAAGCACCAAAGCCACATCTTCTACTTTATCAATAAAAAGAGTACGGAATTTTGTATTCTCAGGCATAATAGCTCCTGCCATAAACGCGCCGAATAACGCGTGAATACCAATTACTTCAGTAGCATATGCAGATAAAATAAGAGTCAAAAAGAAAATAGCGACCATTGGTTTACTGATTGTATTTTTCCCTGCCTGAAGGTCCCCGATTCTTTTCAGGAATGGTCTGACAATTTTTATCATTAAAAATACATAAGCAATGGCCATAATAATTACATAGATGGAGCTTGCAAAAGAACCTGCCTTTACAATAGCAATTACTGCAGCAAGAATGCACCATGCCGTAATATCATCTGCAGCCGCACAGGTAATAACAATAGTTCCCAGTTTGGTTTTCTGGAGATTTCTCTCCTGTACAATTCTTGCCAGTACCGGAAAGGCTGTAATACTCATAGAAATAGCTATGAATAAGGCAAAAGAAGTAAACTGGATACCTTCAGGTGCAAATTCCTGGTAAACAAAATAAGAAAGTCCTATTCCCAAAGCAAAAGGAATAATAATACTCGCATGGCTGATGACTACAGCATCATGAGCTTTTTTTCTTAATACACTCAGATCCAGTTCCATTCCAACAATGTACATGAAAAGGATAAGACCTATCTGACTCAGAAACTGAAGGTTGCCTAATGATTCTTTTGGGAAAAGAAATGCCGAAAACTCAGGGAAGTACATTCCCACAAGTGATGGCCCCAGCACAATACCTGCAATCATTTCTCCAATTACCGTGGGCTGTTTTATTTTCATGCAAATCCATCCGAAAAGCCTTGCAGTCATAATGATAGTGACGATTTGCACCAATAATAATGCAAGCGGATGATGAAGATTGGTTTTAAAAGATTCCAGGAAATTTTCCCAGGTAGAACCACTGCTGGTTTTAGCAACGATATTTTCTTTTACTTCCAAAGTCTGTCCTTCAATAATGAAATAATACATCAGACACGAAAAAACAGCGATGGTAGTAATGTAGAAAATTAAATTTTTGTATTTCCCCAAATTCATGATTCCAATATTTTATGCAAATTTGATAAGAATATAGTTATGTTAAATATTCTTTTTTTTAAAATGTAATGAATGTTCTAAAAAATGTAATAAAATCTATCTGAAAGAATAACCGAGCCCGATTCCTATTCTCCAGTTGCCATTCTGATCAGCCGTTTTGGTATTATAGTAAGCCGGAATCTGAAGGGCAACCTTTTTATAAATCATGGTAAGACCAGCACCCAATGTGGGCATAATAGGACTGTTTTTTGTTCCCGATGAACGGTCTTCTTTAATTCTCAGTGAAGGAAGCATTCCCAATACGAATTTTACATTGTGGTGGGTAATACTTACATTGGGTCCGGTAAAGTTAATAAAAGCACCATGATCTACATATCCGGCCACTGCTATTCCGTCAAAAAAAGATACTTTCATTTTTGAAGGTGTCTCCTGGGAAAAACACAAGCCGGATATGAGAAGTCCTGCAGCATAGAAACAGTTTTTCATTATACAATCAATTAATTCTGTGCAAAAATAAATGGATTGTATGTTGAAAAAGAGGGGTTGTAATAAAGCGCAGAAATTCTGTAACGAAACCCTGAAGATTTGAAAAAGGACTTATTTCCCGAATAGCTCCATCAGGGAACTTTTGTAGGCATCACCGATCTGAAGTTTCAGAAAAGTATGGTCTTCAGTGGCAATTGTGGTAATAATTTCGTTGGTTGAAAATACTTTAATGGAAGAAAGCGCAATGATTTCTTTTTTGTTAACCTGGGCAAAATCTTTGGCAGGAAGCATTTCCAGAAGGTTTTTAAAATTCAGGTTTTTAAGAACGATTGTGGTTCCGTCACTTAGGATGATATCTTTATCCCTGCTGTCGATTTCGGAAGTTTTAATATAAGAAATCTGTTCTGTAAATATGACGGTTTTTCCGATATTGGTATTCCATTCAATAAAAGCTTTTTTAGGGCTGTCTTCCACCAGTTCCTTGGCTTTTTCAAAGGCCTGGATCAGTCTTTCTTTTTTGATGGGTTTTCTTACATAATCTACCACATTCAGATCAAAAGCTTCGGCTGCATATTCTTTATAAGCCGTTGTAAAGATGATTTTCTTGGAACCGGAAATAATTTCGGCTACCTGAAGACCAGTCATTCCGGGCATTTCAATATCCAGAATACACAGATTGCAGTCGATGTTATCTATTTCGTTCAGAAAGATTTTAGGATCATTGAATGCTTTTACGACTTCTACGTTGTCGATCTGCTCGCATAGAAGTTTTAAATAGCTGATAGCCAATAATTCATCATCCAGAATAACGCATTTTATCATAGAATTCTCCTAAATTGATTTTTAATTCTGCAGTGAAGATTCCGTTTTTTGAACTTCTTTCCAGCTGGTAGTAAGTGCTGTAGATCATTTTAAGCCTTTGATCAAAAGACTGGCTTCCAAAACCGCTTTTTTCCTTTTCCAGAATATTCTTTAATGAAGCTTTATTACTTACCTTCATTGTGAAAATACCGTTTTCAAGCTCCATATAAATGGAAATAAAAGAGTCCTGAGCCAGGAAATCCGTATGTTTAAAGGCATTTTCAATAAGATCCACAGTGATCAGCGGAGCAAATACCTTTTCTTCATACAAAGCATCAGACTTGTTGATCCTTGATTTGATTCTGAAATCGAAAAGAGGATTGATCTTTATTTTATTAATTTCAATAAGGCTTAATGCAAAATTGAGTTCCTCTTTCGGGCTTACATACTTATTATTGCTTTCATATAAAATATAATCCAGCACATTCGCCAGCTTATCCAGTGACATATACGTCTGATAGGCATGAGACTGAACCGAATTAAGAATATTTTTAAACAAATGCGGATTCAGCTTTGTACCGATATGTTCCAGACGGACTTCATTCAGGCGCTGTTCAATAAGTTTGTTGGTTTCCGATAATTTGCTATTTCTCTTTTTCAGTTTCTCATGCTGGCTGAAAAGGTAAATACTGGTTGTCAGAAACAGGAAAATGGCAAAAACTCCGATGAATATCAGATAGTCATGAATCATGTAGTAATTGCCGTCCATACTATGGTATTAAAACTATTTAAGTTTTTTAAGGCTATTTACCATCACTGTTTCTTCACATTTTTCATAGGTGATCTCGTAAGACGGATTTTTTTCGGGATAGGTTAAAAGATAGCTTGGGCAGGGTTTCTTTTGTGCATGGCTGCGGTCAAAATCTACTTTCCCGTTGGTAATGATGCTGTCTTTTATAAATTTCTCATCAATCTTATAGGCTGCCATTGCGCTCTTAGCCTCGTCAGAATATTTGAACTCTTTGGAAAGGCTTTCAGCAATAACACGGCTGTTCGGTAGATAGCCGCTGCAGCTTGCCCCTTTTTTGTTTAAAATAAAAAATACGATCAAAAGCCCCGGAACGAAGCCTATTGCATAAAATTTCAGTTTCTTCATTAGAAAATTAAAAGATTGATATCGTGGTACGTAAGTCCGAAACGGTCGCAGATGATCTTCTTGGTATGTCTTCCTTTGTACATATATAAGCTCTGCTTCATTTCGTTTTTGCGGATCAGCATGTTTTCAAAGCCGCCCTCTTCGTCATAATTTAAAATATAGGAAAGGAAGAAATTCGAGATGGCCTTCGTGGTAGTTCTTGGCATTCTTGAAGTAAGGTTCGGAAGTCCGCAGTGGATAACACCGTGTTTGATGACATATGGATCTTCCATGGTAGTGAGTTCAGAGGTTTCAATAACTTTACCGTTATCTATGGTAATATCGATAATGACACTGCCTTTTTTCATTTTCATCACCATATCTTCAGTGACGATAGGGGTCATGTTCAATCTTGGCAGCGCTCCAATCACCACATCAGCACGTCTTAAACTTTTGCTGAGTTCTTTAGGATCAATAATGGAAGTCGGTACCCGGCTGTCAACAATCGTATGAAGTCTTCTCAGCTTTGATAAAGAGTTGTCGAAAACTTTCACACTGGCTCCTAAACCTATTGCTGCTTTTGTAGCAAATTCACCTACAATTCCGGCTCCAAGAATTACTACTTCTGCAGGCCTTACTCCTGTAATACCTCCAAGCATTAGTCCGTTTGATAAGGCCAATAATTCTGAAGCATATAAAATAGAAACAGTTCCTGCAATTTCCCCGATTAATCTTACCAGTGACAGCTGTTTGTATTCATCAACGATAAATTCAAAAGCTATGGCGTTTATTTTTTTCTCTGCGAGCTTTAAGAAATATTCTTTATCCCTGAGGTTGATCTGAAGTGCTGAAACCAGATAAGTATTAGGTTTCATATACTCAATTTCGTCTTCAGTAGGAGGGTTGATCTTCAGAATAAGATCCTGTCCGAAAGCTTCTTTAGGATCATTCGTGATCTTCGCTCCTGATTCGGAATACTGTAAATCTGTAAAAAACGAACCTTCCCCGGACCCGGATTCTATAATAATCTCATGGCCGTGCTCTACCAACACCTGTACGGCGTCAGGAGTGATGCAGGTTCTCCTTTCGTTGAGACAGGTTTCTTTAGGAATTCCAATACTGAACTGTTTTCCCTTTTTAATAACCTCCAATTTTTCCTCTTTCGGCATCAATTCTTCTTCTGTGAAAGGAGTAAAAATATTTGTACTCATCCTTAAATTAAATTATGTCTTACAGATTGTTATTTACACTCAATTAATGAGCAAAGATACATAATATTTAATCGAATGAAACTTCTCTGTATTCACCCGTGTTCACAATACTCATTGTGTGATAGTTGAGACCATAAAGCTCCTCTTCATACACTTCCGGCCATTCGATAATGCATAAAAAAGAGTTGTCCAGATATTCTTCAATTCCGATATCATAGACTTCTTCAATGTTTTTTAAGCGGTAAAGATCAAAATGATATACTTTTCCTTTTTCCGTATTGTATTCATTCACAATAGAGTAGGTAGGGGAGTTTACCTCATCCTTGCTGCCCATATTTTTAAGCAGAAATTGTGTGAAAGTAGTTTTCCCGGCTCCCAGATTTCCCTTTAATAAAAGAATATTATGTTTTAATTCCGGAATGATGCTGTCAACAACTTCCTGCCAGTCTTCGATTTTATTGATAGTGAACTGCATATGCTAATTTGTTTTGCAAAAATAATGATTTATGATTTGCTAAGCTAGAAATTTGAGGCTGGAAGATTGAAGCCAGAAGATGGAAGTTATAAACAGCACATTCCATACATATTCACAAACTCACCAACTCGCAACCCGAATCCCGCACCGAAATTCCCAACCTCTTCCAATTTCTCCATAAATTACTTAATTTTACAGCATGATTTCCAAACAGACCATTGATAAAATATTCTCCACGATCCGCGTTGAAGAAATTGTGGGTGAGTATGTGCAATTGAAAAGAGCAGGGTCTAACTTTAAAGGACTCAGTCCTTTTCATGAAGAAAAATCTCCAAGTTTTGTTGTTTCACCAAGCAAACAGATCTGGAAAGATTTCTCAACCGGAAAAGGAGGGACGGCAATTTCTTTCCTTATGGAAATTGAGAACTTTACCTATCCTGAAGCCCTTCGCCACGCAGCAAAAAAGTACGGAATTGAAATTGAAGAAGATCTGCGTGAAATCTCTGAAGAGGCAAAACATGCACAGACTGAAAAAGATCTTTTATATAAAATTCATGAGGTTGCCAATACGTATTTCCAGGAAATTCTTTGGGATGATCATGAAGGGAGAAGCATAGGACTTTCTTATTTTAAAGAGAGAGAACTTCGGGATGATATTATCAAAAAGTTCCAGTTGGGATATTCACCGGAGAAAAAGAATGCTTTTACTGCTTATGCACTGGAAAAAGGATACAACAAAGAAATTCTTGAAAAATCCGGACTTTCTATTTTCCCGGAAAATACTCCTTCAGGTGTTGACCGCTTCAGGGAAAGAGTTATTTTCCCTATTCACAGTTTTTCAGGAAGAGTATTGGGCTTTGGGGCAAGGATTCTTAAAAATAATGTTAAGACTGCAAAATACCTCAATTCACCTGAAACAGAGATCTATCATAAATCCAATGTCCTTTATGGATTAAACCAAAGTAAGCAGGCAATTTCAAGGAAGAACGGCTGTCTTTTGGTAGAAGGATATATGGATGTGATTTCACTTCATATGTCCGGAATTGAAAATGTGGTGGCCAGTTCAGGAACCTCTTTGACAACGGAACAGATCAAACTGATAAAAAGGCTTACAGAAAACGTAACGATTCTTTTTGACGGAGATAACGCCGGTATCAAAGCCAGTTTCCGAAGTATTGACATGCTGCTTACGGAAGGAATGAACATCCGTGTCTTGCTTTTCCCTGATGGGGATGACCCTGACTCATTCGCCAGAAAACATCCGCAGGAATATGTAGAAAAGTATATTGAAAATGAGGCGATGGATTTCATCGACTTTAAAGCGGAAATCCTGTTGAGGGATGTTGGCAATGATCCTATTAAAAAAGCAGAAGCAATAAGGGATATCGTAAAATCTGTTTCCTTTGTACAGAATGCACTGAAAAGAGAAGTTTACCTTAAAGAGGTTTCCAATAAATTCGGACTTTCCGAGCAGAGTCTTTTCAATGAACTGGATGTCCAGAAGCAGATCACACAGAGCCAGACCCACCATGTTCAGCAGCAGCAAAAGGAGAAGGCAGCACCGAAGATGGAGATTGTTCCCTTGGAAAAGGAAAAAGAAGATCCTTTCCTGTTTGATGTACTGTTCATGGAGAATAAGCTTGTAGAGCACATGCTGGCATTTGGAGATATTATTCTGAAACGTAGAAATGAACAGGGTGAAGAATATCAGATTACAGTCATTGAGGAAATACTTCATCATTTTGAAGAAGAACAGTATACGTTTTTAGTCAAAGGCAATGAAATCATTATTACTCAGGTGAGAGAGGGAATTCAAAAAGATGAGCTCAGAAGTGGAAACTTTTTTGTATCTTTTATGGATGAAGAGATTACCACAAAGGTGGTGGATGCCTTGATTCCGCTGGATGATCTTGAAAACTGGGCTTCCAGAAATATTTATCCTCCCAATTACGGGGATAAAGTGGCAGATCAGATCCAGGGAGATGTTTTATTGCATAAATACAGGTATATTGATTATTTAATCACAGAAACAGATAAAGAGCTGGATCTGTACAGGGATACTGATGAAGTAAAGTACTATGAGCTCATCAAAAAGATTACCTTATTGAAACAGGCTTCCATGCGATTGAGTAATATTATCGAATATTCGCCTATCAAAGGAATCTATGGAGATAGAAAAAGATAATTTTTAAGTCAGTTTTTTTCATATTCTGTGACAAAAAGTCCTATAAAATTTTAGGAATAAATATTGTAATTTAAACTTCGAGAATAGTATAAAAATAATACATAATAGAAATATGGACATTAAAAAAGATTTCAGAGATTTCTCTGTAAAACATTTAGGAAACAACGGTTTGGTTACCGATCAGTATATGGGAATGTATGGCCCAACGAATCTTACTCCGTACATCATGGAAGAAAGAAGATTAAACGTTGCTCAGATGGACGTTTTCTCCCGTTTGATGATGGACAGAATTATCTTCCTGGGAACGGGTATTGATGATCAGGTAGCAAACATCGTTACGGCACAACTTTTATTCTTAGAAAGTGCAGACCCGTCAAAAGATATTCAGATCTACATCAACTCTCCTGGTGGAAGTGTTTATGCGGGTTTAGGTATTTATGATACGATGCAGATCATTAAGCCGGATGTAGCGACAATCTGTACAGGTATGGCTGCTTCAATGGGAGCCGTATTATTGGTTGCCGGAGAAAAAGGAAAACGTTCTGCGCTTAAGCACTCAAGAGTAATGATTCACCAGCCTTCAGGAGGTGCTCAGGGAGTTGCTTCTGATATGGAGATCAACTTAAGAGAGATGCTGAAACTGAAGCAGGAACTTTATGAAATCATTGGTCACCACTCAGGACAAACGTATGAGTGGGTAGAAAAATCTTCTGACAGAGATTACTGGATGACTTCTGAAGAAGCGAAAGGCTACGGAATGGTAGATGAGGTTCTGCAAAGATCTACTGAGAAAAAATAATTGATTGCAAAATCATAAGAAACCGCACCCATCTGGTGCGGTTTTTTTGTTAGCTTAATTTTGGATTTTAAACTGTATTGACTGTTCAGATCCTGCGGAATGATAGAATTGGAATAACAGTTTGCCACTCAGTAGGAATCCAGCCACAATCACTCATGAAGAAATACATCAGAGAAAATCTACAATCCAGACCATATTCTCAGCTGAAGACGTAAAAATTCCCCTCCTTTGGAGGGGTGGCGAAAATTCAAAGAATTTTTGACGGGGTGGTTTCCATATCCTCATAAAAAAGAAACTGTCTCAAAAGTCAAATTATTTGATTTTTGTCATTGGCTGCATAGAATCTTAATCATTTTATAAGTCTATTGTTAAAATACAATTATCATTATATTCAAGATCAGTTTATAATCAATCTCTATTTTCGCAGCCATAAAAGTGAATATGAAAAAATTACTATGGTCTGCTGTAGTGCTGGCAGTATTGGCTTCATGTAAAAGTGATGATGATACCACAATAATTAATCAGGATATTAATTATTCCAAACTCCCTCAGGAATTTCCATTTACAAAACTGGCTACGATCAACGGAGTAGATGTCATCAATGGCGGATTTGGCTCCGGAGCGGCTGCTCACCCCACAAGAAAAGGTGAATTCTACGTCATTACAGACAGAGGACCGAATACTGACTTTCAGAATGGTAAAAAGTTTCTTGCTCCTAACTTTACCCCTACCATTATGCATTTTAAAATCAATGCTGACGGAAATGTAGAGGTGATCAAATATATTAAGCTTAAAAATCCATCCGGACAGCCTATTACAGGATTACCAAACCCTGTAGGAATGGGAAGTACCGGAGAAATAGCTTATGATGCTTCCGGAAATGTTTTAGGGACAGATCAATATGGGTTAGACAGCGAAAGTATTGTAGCAGCAGCAGACGGTACATTCTGGGTTTCTGATGAATACGGACCACATATTGTACATTATAGTGCAGACGGGATGGAAATGGAAAGAATAAGCCCGATAGGTGTAAATACCGGACCAAGAAAACTACCTGCCGTTTTAGCGAAAAGAAGAGCCAACAGAGGAATGGAAGGACTTTGTATTACTCCGGATGGAAGAACGCTGGTAGGAACCATACAGTCTATGATGCATGTACCCAGCAAAGCATTGGCAACCAATACTACTTTAACGAGAATTGTCACATTTGATATTATTACAGGGCAAACCAAACAGTTTTTATATAAGCAGGACGGAGGCGCTTCTGATTCAGTGTGTGACATTACGGCCTTAAGTAACAATGAATTTCTGGTGATTGAAAGAGATGGAAATTTCGGATCCCAGGGAGGAATTAAAAAAGTATACAGAATCAACCTGAGCAATGCTTCCGATGTGAATGGGACTGACATTAATGCAGTTGACGGAATGAAAATCAATGGAAAAGCCTTAGAGCAGTGTTCATGGGACGAGATTACCAATGCGGGGATAAAAGCTGTTTCAAAAACATTAGCGGTGGATCTGGTTGCAAAACTGGGCTATGAACATGATAAGTTTGAGGGAATCGTTTATTTGGGAAATAATAAACTGGCTGTTTTCAATGATGATGATTTTGGGGTAGTGGATGATGGAAATGGAAACCCGAAAGCTAAGATTCTTCCTAAAACAGGGAAGGTAGACAAAGGAACTATGTACGTAGTCGATATTCAATAATTAGATTTTTTTAACGGAAAACGGCGGCATCGAAGATGTCGCCGTTTTTATATCAATAGGAACAGACTTGGCCAGAACCTATTATTTTCAATATTAGTTAAAACCTTCAATAATCTTAGAGAAATCCTCTAATTTCAAAGCAGCACCTCCAATCAGTCCTCCGTCGATATCCGGCTGAGAGAAGATTTCTTTTGCATTGTCCGGCTTTACAGATCCTCCGTAAAGGATTGAAATTTCATCAGCAACTTCCTGTCCGTATTTTGCAGCGATGATACTTCTGATGTGTGCATGGATTTCCTGTGCCTGCTCAGGGCTTGCCGTTTCTCCTGTTCCGATTGCCCAAACAGGTTCGTAAGCGATCACTACCTTCTTGATTTCTTCAGCAGAAAGTGTGAAAAGCGCTACTTCAGTCTGATTTTTTACCACTTCCAGGTGTTGTCCTGCTTTTCTCTGCTCAAGAGTTTCCCCGTTACAGTAAACAGGAATAAGACCTTTGTCAAGCGCTAATTTGATTTTTCTGTTACAGTGAGAATCTGTTTCTCCGTGATACTGTCTTCTTTCAGAGTGCCCGATTAATGAACCGGTAGCATCGATAGATTCCAGCATACCAGCAGAAATTTCTCCAGTGTAAGCACCACTTTCATGCTCACTCATATCCTGAGAAAATACCCCGATTTCATCCTTTTCAAAGATGTCTTTTGCCATCATTAAATATAAAGATGGTGGAGCGATCCAAACCTCACAGTTGGTAGCATTGTTGTTTTTATAGCTTAGTAACTGAATCATCAATTGTTGTGCATCAATTACATTTTTGTTCATTTTCCAGTTGCCTGCAACTATTTTTCTTCTCATAAGATTTATATATTGATTGATTTACTTTTAGTGGTTGTAGTATTATAATCCCCAAAGGTTTTTCAGCAGAACGTAGAACGTATGCTCCTCTTCAGTTACTTTATTATCCGCTTTGATCAATGATTTTGCAAACTGAACAAACTTTACACGTTCATCTTCTGTAGAATCATCATGGAAACATCTTGCATGGAATTCAAAGTGGTCTTTCCACTCTTCAGGCTGCAAAAGAGCTAATGTGTCTAGTTCATTGTCAAGATTCATTCTGAACGGAAATTCATCAGCCAGGTATTGTTGTACCAGCATTCCTTCCTCAGGAGCAAACTCTCCGTCTACAGAAGAAAGGATCATTAATAAATGATATCCGGCAATTGATTTATTTGATTTTTGCATGTTTTTAATATTTTTTTACTAGATAGTCTAAGTTGTTTTCTTCTAAAATTTTATCGAGATACTTACCTCTGCTGCTTGATTTTCTTTGATAAGGAGCGAATTTCTGTGTTACTTCGTTGAATTCTTCACTCAGCTTAATCAGTTCTTCTGATTCATCTGTAGTAAGTTTTTTATCAGAAAATTTTGTATTGAAATGAATCAGTTTTTTTACTGCAATTTCCTTTTTTACAATTTCTTCCTCAGTAGAATGTAGAGTACAAATCCCATAGATTCCATTACAATAGGCAGCCCATTCACTTTCAAATATTTCATCCAGCTTTTCCTGTCCATGGAAAGAGGTGTTGAATATACTGTCATAAGCAAAACCTTTATGGGGATGATTCATCAGATGTCGAATGAAGTTTTCTTTGAATTCTTCTTTATACTGATGGATATCGCTCAATTCTTTATTCTTTTTAACCAGAGAAATGCAGTTTTTACTGAAATATTTTTCTGTAATCTCACTTTCAAACTCATCATTAAGAGACGATGTAATTCTGATACTTCGGGAAACAGTGTAAGAAGGCTGTGGTACTAATTGATTTTGAATAAGTGCAGCCAGATCCTCCTTACTGATATCCGTTACAGTACACAATTCATCTTCTGTAATATAATTTTCATTAATATAATCGAAATTTTGGTCCATTACGGTGAAGTATTTAGTTGATATAGTCCTTTGCAGGCTGTTTGTCTATAATTTTTCCATTTTCAAGAATCAGTACAAACGGATTGCTTCTCGCTATAGTTTTGATGGCTGTTCCATCCATCATTGCATTTTTAATCGTTTTAAAAGTATTCGGATAGGTAGAAACTCCATAGATTAGAGCTCCTTTCTGTGTATTTACTTTAGCTTCCACTTTCTGGAGCAGATCAGCAGGAACATCTTTGGGATGATAAGAAAATACCAAAACAGCTTTTGGAGCATTGATGATTTCGTTCGTAACCTCCATTCCTGTAGGATCTTCAATCTTAAATTTCACAATCTCAGATTTGTAACCTTCTTTGATCAGCACAGATTCATTTTTTCCTTCCTCAATTTTCCAAGGAGAACCTTCTGCCCAGTATTCTGTCTTTTTGATATAATCATCCTGATTTACCTTGATAACAGCTCCTGTTTTCTGATTTTTCAGAGAGTAAAAAGTCTTGTATTCAGAAGGATTTTTTTCGATTTTTACTTTTTCACCTTTAATGTCTGTTCCTACTTTATAATCACGGAAATCAATGATCGGTTCATGCATAATTCCCTGTGCCATAACGTAAACCATGCCCAGAGAAAAAACAGTTAAAAGAACATATTTAAAAGTATGGGAAGACTCTTTCTTGGTCACTCCGTACTCATCTTTTTTACGGAAATCTTTTCTGTATAAGACAAATAATATGATTAATCCTACCAAAAGTACAACATCCTTAAGGAAGCTCTGCCAGGGCGTAAACTTGATGGCATCACCAAAACATCCACAATCTGTTACGACATTGAAATACGCCGAATAAAAAGTAAGGAACCCAAAGAAAATACAAAGGGCAATTAATACGGACAAGGTAAATTTAAGCTTTAATTTAAGCAGCAGCATAAATCCTAAGAAAAGCTCCAGTATCACTACGATAATGGAAAACAGCAGGGCAAACTTTTCTAAAAATGGCATGTTGAAAACAGGAGGAGCAAAATATTCTTCCATTTTGAAAGAAAAACCTACCAGATCCACGGCTTTCACAAAGCCTGAAAGGATAAAAATAACAGCAATAATAAAGCGTAATAAACCTTTGAGCATATTAAATATTTTTGGGTTCGAATTGATTTTCTTTTTCTGAGAACTTGATCAGGCAGAAGACCGCATAATTCAGCATATCGAAATAGTTGGCGTCAAGTCCTTCCGAAACGATTGTTTTTCCCTGATTGTCCTCAATCTGTTTAGTTCTTAATACTTTCTGATAAATAAGATCTGTGATTGAAGAGATTCTCATATCTCTCCATGCTTCACCATAGTCATGATTTTTTCTTTCCATTAAAGCTCTCGCTTCATTGGCATATTGGTCATACAGACCTAAAATTTCTTCTTTATTTTCATTGAAATCATTGGAAAGACCTTTCTCAAGCTGAATAAGTCCAATAATAGAATAATTGACAATTGCGATAAATTCATCTTCCTCACTCTCATCCACCATTTTTTTATCAGTCATCTGAAGGGTACGGATTCTGTTGACTTTGATGTAAATCTGGTCTGTAATGGAACTCGGTCTTAGCACCCTCCATGCAGCACCATAATCCTGTAATTTTTTACCGAAAAGATCACGACACTGACTGATAACTTTCTCGAACTGTACTGATGTTTTTAGCATAAATTTTCTTAATCTTCCAAATATACGAATTCGGTTTTAGATTTTTGAATTTGAGGAGGTGAGTTTGTGAGTGAGAAGATTGGAGAGTCGGAGGGTTTGAGAGTTTGATTAGTTTTGGGATACGGGATACGGGATATGGGATACGGGATACGAGATATGGGTTTTGGGGGTAAGAGTGGGAGTCTTCGAGAGTAAGGATGTTTGATTGTCTGGCCTAACTTCCAGCTTCCATCTTTCAACTTCCAGCCTCAATTTATTTCTTAAAAGCTATAAATCACTAATTTTGCAGAATACAAAATCATTTACCAATTATCATTCATCAATTATAAACTCCCATGCTCTCCAACTCTCCAACACTCCAACACTCAGATCGAACCTACTCAATCAACTGTAACGGTCGTTTAGTACAACTTGATACCCCAAAAATCATGGGAATCCTCAATCTGACTCCGGATTCATTCTCTGACGGCGGAAAATTCAATGAGGAAAAATCAGCTTTGGAACATGCAGAAAAATTGTTGAAAGATGGGGCAGAAATACTGGATATCGGACCTCAGTCTACACGTCCTAATGCAGAGTTTTTAAGCGCTTCAGAAGAAATAAACCGAATCGGAAATATTATTTCTCTGATCAAAAAAGAATTTCCGGAATCCCTGATTTCTCTTGATACTTTTTATGCAGCAACCGTAAAGTTTGGGTTCAGTGAAGGAATTGATCTGATCAATGATATTTCCGGAGGCCAGTATGATGCAGAAATGTTTGATACAGCAGCTCAGACAAAACTTCCGTACATTTTGATGCATGTAAATCCTTCCTACGAAACCATGCATGATAAAATAAAATTTGAAGATATTACGTTGGAAGTGAACCAATATTTTGCTAAAAAAACAAAAGAACTTTTAGAAAAAGGAGTGAATGACATCATTCTTGATCCCGGTTTTGGCTTCGGAAAAACAGTAGAAGATCAGATGAAAATGATTCATGAGGTTGAATATCTTGGATTCGGAAGGTTTCCTTTGTTGATAGGGATTTCCAGGAAGTCATTTATCTACAAACCTCTTGGGAAATCCCCTTTGGATATCAATGAAGAAACGCAAAAACTTCACATGAAAGTTTTGGAGCAGGGGGCGAAAATTTTAAGAGTCCATGAAGTTGCTGAAACAAAGGAAACCCTCACCCATTTTTTACGGAAAAAATAAAAAGTGTGAAAAAAACTTGTGAGTAATTAAAAAGTTTATACATTTGCAGTATGAATTTTATGAATCAGAAAAATATTATTGTCATTTCTATTATCGCTGTTGTCATTAGCAACAGTAAGGAAACGGCATTTTAGATAGATTTTAATTTAAATTATATATAGAACCGTTTCAAATGTTGAAACGGTTTTTTTGTTTTAATTTTTTATAGTAAAAATATGTATCAGTTAGTATCAGTAATTATTATCGTCATTATTATTCCCTTGCGTCTGTGAGAAGGAAGGTGTATGACTGTACATATATTGAGCCCTCTCACAGCGTGAGAGGGCTTTTTTTATTCCCTTTTGTTAATTTTTTAAACCTCTATAACATGTATTACAACGACGACACGACCATCTACTTTGACGGAAAATTTATGAAAGCGAAAGATGCCGGAACAGATCTGTATGGACAATCACTTCACTATGGTTACTCAGTTTTTGAAGGAATTAAATCTTACAGCACCGATCATGGAGCCAGGATTTTCAAAGCAAAAGAACATTATGAAAGGCTAAAAAGATCAGCTGAATTAATGCATATTCCCTTCGATTATTCTGTGAACCAGCTTACAGAACTTACTTATGAACTTCTGGATCGTAATGGTTTTACAGATGCTTATATCCGTCCGTTGGTCACGTGCTCACCCAATATGTCCCTTTCAAAAGGACAAAAATCTTATCTGTCGCTTCTTGCCTGGGAATGGAATAACGGCTATCTGGCAGATAAAATGAAAATTATGACTTCCCCTTTTCAACGTCCTAATCCTAAAGCTTTCAAGGTGGAAGCCAAAGTAGGAGGGCATTATGTAAACTCAATATTGGCCTGCCAGGATGCCAAAGACAAAGGCTATGATGAAGCGTTGGTATTGGATGAAAACGGAAACGTTGCCGAAAGTTCCGGGGCCAATGTTTTCTACGAAAAAGATGGGGTTTTGTTTACTCCAGCCAAAGGGAGCATTCTTCCGGGAATCACCAGACAAACCGTTATGGAGATTTGTAATGAGCTAAACATTCCTGTGAAAGAGACCTTTTTTAAACCGGAAGAAATGCGTGGTGCAGATGCTGGCTTTTTCTGTGGTACAGCAGCAGAAATTGTTGCCTTGGATTCTCTTGATGATGTTCCCTTTACGAGGAACTGGGAAGAGACTGCAAGCGGGAGAGTACAGCAGGCATATTTGAAATTGGTAAGAGTTCTGTCATTGTAGATTTTTAGATTTTAAATATTTGATTATCAGTAAAATGTATCTGTTTTTAAAACGGTTGAATATTGTAATTTTTATAAAAAATGAAAATGAAAAGAATATTACAAAATGTAGTTTTGGATCGAAATTTAGTAAAGAACTCCATTTTAAAGAAAGGAAAATAATAGAAAATGCAGGAAAAATATGTTAAATAAATATTCAAAAACATTCACGCAGAACAGCGAACAGCCCGCAGCCAAAGCAATGTTGTACGGGATAGGATTTACAGAAGAAGATATGCACAAGGCTCAGGTCGGAATTGCCAGTATGGGTTATGACGGAAATACCTGCAATATGCATTTGAATGATCTGGCTCAGGTTGTAAAAAAGGGAACATGGAATCATGGGTTAGCCGGATTAATTTTTAACACCATTGGAGTGAGTGACGGGATGAGCAACGGAACAGAGGGAATGCGTTACTCTCTGGTAAGCCGTGATGTAATTGCTGACAGCATTGAAGCCATTTGCGGAGCTCAATATTATGACGGATTGATCGCATTGCCGGGCTGTGATAAAAATATGCCGGGAACTATTATTGCGATGGGAAGACTGAACAGACCATCCATCATGGTCTACGGAGGAACTATTGCTCCCGGTTGTTATAAAGGTGAACAGCTTAACATTGTTTCTGCTTTTGAGGCCTTGGGAAAAAAGATTGCAGGAGAAATCTCTGAAGAAGATTTTGATGGGGTTGTAAAAAATTCCTGTCCGGGAGCAGGCGCATGCGGTGGAATGTATACAGCCAATACAATGGCCTCAGCGATAGAAGCATTAGGGATGAGTCTTCCGTATTCCTCTTCCAACCCTGCTTTGAGTAAAGAAAAACAGGAAGAATGTTATGAAGCAGGAAAATATCTGAAAATATTATTGGAAAAAGACATCAAACCATCGGATATCATGACCCGTAAAGCTTTTGAAAATGCTCTTCGCATGATTGTTATTTTGGGAGGAAGTACCAATGCGGTTTTGCATTTTATAGCCATGGCAAAAAGTGTTGGAGTGCCTCTTACTCAGGATGATTTCCAAAAGATGAGTGATGTAACTCCGGTATTGGCTGACCTAAAGCCAAGCGGAAAATACCTGATGCAGGATCTGTATGAGCACGGAGGAATACCATCAGTAATGAAATATCTTTTAAACCAGGGATTATTACACGGTGATTGTTTAACGGTAACCGGGAAAACATTAGCCGAGAATTTAGAAAATGTTCCAGATCTGGATTTTAATACACAGAAAATTATAAAACCATTGTCAGAACCTGTAAAAGCTACCGGACATCTGAGAATACTGTACGGAAACCTTGCTGAGAAAGGGAGTGTAGCAAAGATCACAGGGAAAGAAGGTGAACTTTTCGTAGGGAAAGCCCGTGTATTTGATGGCGAAAAGAACCTGATCAGAGGAATTCAGGATGGTACCGTACAACATGGTGATGTTATCGTCATCCGCCATGAAGGTCCGAAAGGTGCTCCCGGAATGCCCGAAATGCTGAAACCTACCAGTGCGTTGATTGGAGCCGGTCTGGGAAGCAGCGTTGCCTTGATTACAGACGGAAGATTTAGTGGAGGAACCCATGGATTTGTAGTGGGTCACATCACTCCGGAAGCTCACGAAGGAGGTCTGATCGCCTTTGTAAACAATGATGACCTTATTGAAATTGACGCTGTAAACAACACCATACAGCTCAAAGTTTCAGACGAAGAAATTGAAAGAAGAAAAAAAGGATGGCAAAAACCACCTCTTAAAGTACAGAAAGGACTGCTTTATAAATATGCATTAACAGTATCATCGGCTGCTGAAGGCTGTGTAACGGACGAAATCACTCAATAAAAGTATATGGAAAACCTGAATTTATCAACAGAAATACAACTTAGCGGAAGCCGGATCATTCTGGAAGCATTTCTTAACGAAGGCATAAAAACAGTTTTCGGATATCCCGGAGGTGCTATTATCCCTATTTATGATGCTCTTTATGACTATCAGAAGAACCTGAAACATGTGCTTGTACGTCACGAACAGGCTGCAGTACATGCAGCGCAAGGGCTGGCAAGAGTTTCTGGAGAAGTAGGTGTTGTGTTGGCAACCAGTGGTCCCGGAGCTACCAATCTTGTAACAGGGCTGGCTGATGCGCTACTGGATAATACTCCGCTTGTTTGCATTACAGGGCAGGTTTTTGAACACCTTCTCGGAACCGATGCCTTTCAGGAAATAGATGTAATGAATGTTACAAGTCCGGTTACCAAATGGAATTATCAGGTGACTGATGCCAATGAGCTTCCAGAAGTACTGGCAAAAGCATTCTACATCGCAAAATCAGGCCGTCCTGGTCCTGTACTGATTGATGTTACTAAAAATGCCCAGCTGCAATCTGTTGATTATAAAGGATATTCTCCACGTCATTCATTGAGAAGCTATAAACCAGATCCAGATCCTTGTTTTGAAAATATTGAAAAAGCGGCACAGCTGATCAATGAGGCAGAAAGACCCTTCATTATCGCCGGGCAGGGGATTATGTTGGGAAATGCTGAAAAAGAGTTTTTAGAGTTTGCCGAAAAATCAGGGATTCCGGTGGCATGGACGGTTTTAGGAATGAGTACTATTCCTACTGATCATCCGCAAGCCGTTGGAATGGTAGGAATGCATGGAAACTATGGACCGAATATTTTAACCAATGAATGTGATGTATTGATTGCCATCGGAATGCGCTTCGATGACCGTGTGACAGGAAGATTGGATCAGTATGCGAAACAGGCAAAAATCATTCATCTGGACATCGATAAGGCAGAGATCAATAAAAATGTAAAAGTAGATGTTCCGGTTCTTGGAAACTGTAAACACACCCTTCCGTTTCTTACAAAATGGATTATAAAAAGAGAATACCCGGAATGGCATGAAAGATTTAAAAACTGTCATGAAATTGAAAGTATCAACCTCATCAATACAGAACTTTTTCCTAAAGAAGGAGAAATTACAATGGGGGAAGTTATCCGTTATCTGAACGAGATGACAGAAGGAGAGGCGGTAATTGTAACTGATGTGGGACAGCATCAGATGGCAACATGCCGTTATTCTAAATTTAAAAATCCCCGGACCAATGTAACGAGTGGCGGATTGGGAACCATGGGATTCTGTCTTCCTGCAGCAATAGGAGCATCCTACGCAGAGACTGGACGTCCTGTAATTGCTGTCATGGGAGATGGAGGTGCTCAAATGAATATTCAGGAGTTGGGAACCATTATGCAGTATCATCCTGAGGTTAAAATTTTAATCCTTAATAACTGTTATCTGGGAATGGTAAGACAATGGCAGGAATTGTTTCACGAAGAAAGATATTCCTCAGTGGATATTCAGAGTCCCGATTTCGTTCAGGTAGCTAAAGGATATAATATTCCGGGAAGCAGGGTAACTGAAAGAGAAGAGTTGAAAGGAGCGCTTCGGGAAATGCTGGATCACAAAGGATCTTTCCTTCTTGAGGTCATGACGGGAAAAGAGCACAATGTATTCCCGATGATTCCCCAGGGGAAAAGTGTTTCAGAAATTGTATTGAATAATAAATTTTAAAAATAAAAAAATGAAAACAGATCATAAAGAATATACCATTACAGCGTATACAGAAGATTATTTAGGTTTGATCGGCCGGATCAATGCTATTTTTTCAAGAAGAAGAATTTCTATGGTGACCTTCAATGTAGGTCCTTCAGAAATAGAAAAAGTTAAAAAGTTTGTCATCGTGATCAGAGAAACGGAAGATTCTGTTCAGAAGATCAGCCGACAAATGGAAAAACAGGTAGACGTTCTGGAAGTGCATTATCACAGAAATCCATACCTGACAGCTGTAGAATATGCAAGCTAAACATAAAATTAAACATCATAATCAATAATTATAAAATCAAAAAAAATGGCAAAATTGAATTTTGGAGGAGTAGAAGAAAATGTAGTAACAAGAAATGAATTTCCGTTGGAAAAAGCTCAGGAAGTATTAAAAAATGAAGTCGTAGCCGTAATTGGATATGGAGTACAGGGACCCGGACAGGCTTTGAATCAGAAAGATAACGGAGTTAATGTCATTGTAGGGCAGAGAAAGAACTCCAAATCATGGGATAAAGCAGTTGCAGACGGATTTGTACCGGGAGAAACTTTATTTGAAATCGAAGAAGCTTTAGAAAAAGGAACCATAATCTGCTACCTTCTGAGCGATGCTGCACAGATTGAATACTGGCCAAAAGTAAAACAACACCTTACCCCAGGAAAAGCATTATACTTTTCTCATGGTTTCGGGATTACTTTCAGCGAACGTACAGGAATTGTTCCTCCAGCTGATGTAGATGTATTTCTGGTAGCACCGAAAGGTTCAGGAACGTCGCTAAGAAGAATGTTTCTGCAGAACAGAGGTCTGAACAGCAGTTTTGCCGTATATCAGGATGCTACAGGAAAAGCCAGAGAAAGAGTAACTGCATTGGGTATTGCGATAGGAAGCGGGTATCTGTTTGAAACCGATTTTAAAAAAGAAGTTTACAGCGACCTTGCCGGAGAACGCGGAACATTAATGGGTGCCGTACAGGGAATATTTGCTGCTCAGTATGATGTATTGAGAAAAAACGGACACAGCCCTTCTGAAGCCTTTAATGAAACGGTGGAAGAACTTACGCAATCATTAATGCCTTTAGTGGCGGAAAACGGAATGGACTGGATGTATGCCAATTGCAGCACAACTGCTCAGAGAGGAGCCTTAGATTGGTGGAAACGTTTCAGAGATGCTACTTCGCCTTTATTTGAAGAATTGTATGACAACGTAGCCAAAGGAAATGAAGCACAACGTTCGATCGACAGTAACAGCAAGCCGGATTATCGTGAAAAACTGGAAGTAGAACTTACAGAGTTAAGAGAAAGCGAAATGTGGAAGGCCGGCAAGACCGTACGAAGCCTGAGACCCGAAAACAATTAATACTTATACAAGATGATGAAAGAGGGAATAAGTTCCTCCGTTTTAGAGAATGTCTATAAAGCGGAGGAACGATTAAAAAATGTAGTGGTAAAAACACCTTTGGCTGTCAATAACAATCTGTCAGCCATTTATGAGGCGAATATCCGTTTCAAAAGAGAAGATCTTCAAAGGGTAAGATCCTATAAAATTAGAGGAGCCTATAATAAGATGGCAACGATGTCACCGGAAGAACTTTCAAAAGGAGTGGTGTGTGCCAGTGCCGGAAACCATGCACAGGGAGTGGCTTTTGCCTGTTATACCATGAAGGTGAAAGGAACTATTTTCATGCCTTTACCAACACCCGGACAAAAATTTGAACAGGTGAAAATGTTCGGGGGAGAATATATTGATGTCATTTTGTTCGGAGATACATTTGATGCGGCTAAAGATGCTGCGCTGAGGTTTTGTGAAGATCATAACAGCGCATTTATTCATCCTTTTGATGATCCGGCAATTATTGAAGGGCAGGCCACAACAGCACTGGAAATTCTGGAGCAGACTGAAGGTGTTGTTGATTATCTTTTTGTCCCGATTGGAGGCGGAGGACTGGCAGCAGGAATTTGTTCCGTATTTCAGCATCTGTCCCCGGAGACAAAAATCATTGGGGTAGAACCTTCGGCAGCAGCAAGTATGAAAAAAGCGCTGGAAAAAGGAAAGCCTGTCCTGCTTGAAAAGATCAGCCGGTTTGTAGATGGAGCAGCTGTGCAGAAGGTGGGAGATCTCACTTTTGAACGCTGTAAAAATATCTTGCACGATATGGCTACAGTAGATGAAGGACTCGTATGCGAAACCATATTGTCATTATATAATAAAGATGCCATTGTTGTAGAACCTGCAGGAGCTCTTTCAGTGGCTGCATTGGAAAAATATGGGAATGAAATAAAAGGTAAAAATGTCGTCTGCATCATCAGTGGAAGCAATAATGATATTACCCGTATGGAAGAAATCAAGGAAAAAGCGTTGCTGCATGCAGGATTAAAACATTATTTCCTGGTTAGATTTCCACAGCGTCCCGGAGCATTGAAAACCTTTGTAATGGATGTGCTGGGGCCTGATGATGACATCACCTATTTTGAATACACCCAGAAAAATTCAAAAGAAAAGGGTATTGCAGTGGTAGGAATTGCTCTGAAACAAAATAAAGATTTTACTCCTTTGATTGATAAGATGAAACAATATGATTTTTTTGTCAACTATCTGAATAATGATCCTTCTCTGATGAATCTTCTTATTTAAAAGGAATGTTTATTAAACACAGAAATTTTCTTTTATCGACCATATTAATGACATAAGAAACTGCAGCGTTAAAAAAATGAATTCTGTGAACGTTAAAAAAACTCTACTGTCTGAGTGCGGGACATAATATGATTCTAAACATACATTGCTACCGCATGAGATTTAGAGTTTTTAGAGAACAGATTTCATTTTTAGCGGAAGTTTCTAAGTTTTGAATTTTTGGTTCTTTAGTTTCAAGGCAAAAGAACAATAACAAATATTAAATATTAAATTATTTCGTACACAATCAGATTCTAAAAACACAATGATGAAAAAAGCTTCACAATCTGTGAAGCTTTTATGCTTTTGGCAATGTCAAATGACATAAGAAACTGGAGCGTTAAGAAAATGAATTCTGTGAACGTTAAAAAAACTCTACTGTCTGAGTGCGGGACAAAATATGATTCTAAACATACATTGCTACCGCACGAGTCTAGAGTTTTTAGAGAACAGATTTCATTTTTAGCGGAAGTTTCTAAGTCTTGAATTTTTGATTCTTTTGTTTTAAGACAAAAGAAGTATCATTAATTAAAAATTATTTTAAACCATTAAGGATGGTCAAGTTTTTAAGAATAATGAAGAAAATATCTTCAGATATTTAATAAGCTGAATGCTTTATTCAAATTCATTTGAATCTTAACTTTCCTTATAATCTAAATTCTTCTTAATGGTTCAATTTTTTCCTTATCAATTATCTTTCCAGTGAAAAATTAGAAATTACTTTCGGACGTTCTGTTTCATTGGCAACTTTCCATGATGTTCTGTACATCCATTCCGTCATTTTATAAAGCTTTTTGTAATTGATGTTCTCAGATTCATCCTGTGGTGTGTGATACTGATCATGCAGTACACTCGTGAAGAATATGGCAGGAATACCAATTTTAGCATAAGGAAGATGATCGCTTCTGAAATAGAAATATTCAGCGTGGCTCGGAGAATCCCAATCTTTCAGATATTTGAATTTTGTACTCTCATTATTGGCATCTTCAGCCATTTTTACAAGCTCTTCAGAATTCTTGTGTGGAGCATTTCCTCCTAATAAAGCAGCTTCATTATTGTCATTTCTTCCAATCATATCACCATTAAGTACGGCTACAATTTTCTCTTTTGGAACAACGGGATGCGCTGCATGCCATCTGGAACCTAGCAATCCTCTTTCTTCAGCTCCATGGAAAACAAACAGGATGCTTCTTTTTCCCGGCTGCTTTTTGTAAGCTCTTGCCATTGCCAGCATCGCAACACAGGTACTTGCATTATCATCAGCACCATTGTAGATCGTATCATTCTTTACAGGATGTCGGATCCCGTCATGATCCTGGTGTCCGCTTAGCAGAACATATTCGTTTTTAAGAACCGGATCAGTACCCTCTATTTTTCCGATGATATTCACAGATGGATATTTGTAGGTTTCAGTGATCAGATTCAGCGAAGCTTTAGGATTGTTTTTTACCCATCCTGCATTTTCTCTTCTGATCCATAAAACAGGAATATTATTGGTGATTTTTTCTCTTAATCCTTCCACACCGTAGCTTCCTCTTGTCATTTGAGGAAGTACTTCCACCCAGCTTTGTTCAGAGGTGTCGTCGGTGATGAAAATAATTGCTTTTGCTCCCAGTTCAGAAGCTTTATTGTAATATTTATTCCTTACAAATCCCGGATATCTTCTTACAAAAAGGGTCATATCCTTTGATATATTTTTATCTGAAGCGTTTACAGCAAGCACTTTTCCTTTGATATTGAGTTTTGCCAGATCTTCAGGCTCTGCATTTCCGGCATATACAATTTCTGCATCTATAGAAGCATTCACAGGCTCTGCAACAAGGAAATCTTTCCATAATTTCAAACTGTTGTCTCCAATTTTCAGGCTGCTTTGTGGAATTACCTGATGTCTGTACATATCAAAAAACTGGAAAAATGTTCCGTTATCTCCGGCAGGTTTCATTCCTGCTTCTTTGGCTTTGTCGGCAAGCCACATGGAGACTTTTAATTCATCCAGCGTTCCTGCTTCACGGCCCCAGAACTGATCTGCAGCAAGCTGATACATATCGGTACGAAGATCAGCTTCTTTGATGGCAGAAACCAAAGGCTTTTTATAATTCTGAGCATTTCCCAGGGTAAACAGGAAAAGGCTCAACAGAGCGTAAATATAATTTTTATTCATAGCAGTATTTAATTAAATTCAGCTAATTTCTCTGAAAACTGTTTTGAAAATTCCTTTCTGTCTTCTTCCAGTTTTTCCTTTGTAGAAGGTAAAATATAAGTAAAAAGGACCTTGTCTTCATTGTCTAAAAAGATAATTTCCTTTTCGTTCCCATCGATCATCTGTGAGAAAATTTCCCACATCGGAGTGTCTTTTAATTTTAGTAATTCAAAAAACTGTTCTGCTTTGATTTCGATTTTCTGCATGCTCTTTTTTATATATTATCGGTGAATATTCCTGAATTTACATTCAAAAATAAAGATTTTGTCTTTTTCTGACGATTAAAACTCGAGAAACTTCAGCTTAAACTGAATGGCAAAGTTTTCTTTGAAATGAGGAGTTGCGTAATAACCCACTCTGTAGAATAAGCCTAAGTTAAAATAACTGGAAAGGAAATTGTTCCATTCCAATCCTACTTCCTGATACAGGTGATCCAGTTTTCTGAACTTAAACTGATGGTATTCCGGATGTTTCATATCCCCGATAGTTCCTCTCAGAACAAAATCAAAGCTGGAAACATTGTGTCCGAAACTCTTGAAATACAACGGAAGTTTATGAGTGAAGTAATAGGCGATAAACCTGTCATTATAATATTTTCCTCCCTCCAGGGTAGCAAATCCAAGGTAAGAAGTAAGGTTAAAATTGAAATCCTTACCAGGAGAAGCAAGCCCGTTCATCGTAAAGTTTTTCCAGATTGGCGCTTCACCCAAAACAGCACCTCCATACAACCTGAAACCGGTAGTCCCGATGGGTGTCTTAAAATTATGAACAAAAAGAGCATCAAAACGAGAATAATTAAAGTTCCCCTGCAGCAGTTTGTAGCTCTGCTCATAATTAAAATACAACTCAGGATACTTCTGGTCAATCAGAGATTTTCCCTGGGGAGTCATAATATTGGTAGAATTCGGAGAATATTTTAAGGTAAAAAGTGTATTGAAATTCCTGTATGAAGTCCCTCTGTCTCTGAATTGATAATCAAACTCTGCTTCTTCAGTATTTCTTCTTACGGCAAGGGCAAGGGTAAGACCATTGGTCACGTCATTCATATAGGATAAAGCAGCTCCTTTAAAGTGAAAATATTTATCATTATTCAGGTTATTCCCGAAATTCATCGTCCTCATTTTGAAGTTCCAGAGTTTTCTGTTGAACTCTCCGGATGCCGTCACGTCATCATATACCTCAAATCTGAAAATTGAATTTTTTTCCAGTGAGGTTTTCATATCAAGCCCCATTCCGTATTTCCATCTTCTGTCTTTTACACCGTATGCAAAATAATAGTCTGGTGAAAAATAGGGGTTGAAATTTTCATTAAGTTTGGCCTTTAAACCTAATCTGAAGCCTTCATAAGAGTTATAATTGACAATTTCATCCACCGCGAAATCTACAGAACCCACTCTGATTTGCCCATTCAGTAATCCGGATAAGATCTGTGCTTTTCTGTCAATTTTATATTTTTTACCTAAACTATCAATGGTCTTATAGGTATTTTGTTCTCTTTCAGTAAGAGGCTCTGTTCTGTAACGGTCCAGAGAATGGCCGTCAATATTTTTTACAGAAAAGGTATAGCCTTTGAAATCTTTGGGATTCTCTTCGATAGGAGCTTCGAAATCAAAATATTTTGAGGTAAGAAAAGCGTAGGTTCCAAAACTTTTTTTAGTCTTCTTATCGTCAGCATGCTCTTTGTCGTCCATCGCCATTTTACCCATTTTAAGCTTGGTTTTTTCATGGGCGAGGAACCATTTATTATTATAGAATATCCATGTGCTGGTAATAATTCCGTCGTTTTTATTTTTACTGAAATTTTCAATCTTTTTGATTCCGTAGGTTTCCGTATCTACATATATGGCACCGTTATACTTTCGTTTTCTGTCCGGTTTTTTGTAATTAACTTCACGGAAACGGATCACAAAGTTTTTTCTCCCGTCAAGAGTAACGGTATCCGAAAGAAAGAATCTGTACAATCCTCTGTTCTCGGGCTTCACCTGCTCAGGAACAATATCCCTGTTACTCTGCTGGAGTGCAATCATTTCATAGATAGGCTGCTTCAGACCAGAAATTCTGTTGTCCAGAATATTGATCTTTTCACCATATTTTTTGGAATATAAAAACTCCTGTGCCCTTTCCCAGAGAAAGAGTTTACTTTTTGAAAATACTTTTCTTGCAGAAATATTATTTAATGAATCTTTTTCTCTTTTTTTCTTGAAAATATTTAGATCATTGAAATACTGATTAAACTGTGTAAGGCTGTCTTCATCAATATCCAGAGATATTTTTTCATAGGATTTATAGGAATAGGAGCCTAAGCTTTTTGGAGAGTTTTCGTTAAAAAGTTTATTCACTTTTTTCAGAATCTCCAAAGCCCGGGGATCACTTTTATCTTCAATAACTACAGCTTCAATGCTGGTGGTTTTTGAAGACTTTTTGAGCAGGGAAACCTCCATACTGCTTTCCACTGATACCGTTTCTTTCTGATAAGAATCGGCGTCAATATCAATGTTTTTACATTCTGTTTTAAATTCCAGAACGCCCTGTTCATTAGTGTATCCAATGATTGTGTTATCACATGACACTTTTGCATTAAAAACAGGCTTTTGACTGGCGTCATCCACAATCTTAATTTTTGATTGCGAATACCCCAAAAAGCAGATCAGAAAAAATAATAACAGTAAACCCCTTTTCATGTAAAATTACTATGTCAAAATTAATGATATTTATTGTTCTGGAAAAGTTTTTAACATAGTATAACATTGATTTAATCTAATGTTTTCATGGACTTTGGACTGTATAAAACTGAATGATGAGAACACTTAGATAGTCTTTCTGTATTTCATGGAAATTTCCAATAAAAAAACTCCTTAACCTTAGTCGTTCAAGAGTTTTTGATCAGCTGGTATTTGGTTTTCTATGGTTTATTGATCATCCAAAGCTTTCATAAATTCAATAATATCATCTATTTCCTTATCAGTGAGCTGTAAAGGAGCGTCAGACAGTGTTTGATTGTCTACTTTAAATCCAAAAGCTTTTCCACCGCCTTTGTTGTAAAAATTCATTACTTCTTTCAATGTCCTGTAGCCTCCGTTGTGCATGTAAGGAGCTGTTTTATTAATGTTTCTGAGGGTAGGCGTTTTGAAGGAATGTTGTAACGATGGTACTGTTTCATGGAATTTTCCTCTTCCCGGATCATTGTCAAAGGTTTTATTTTCTCCATTGACTGCCGTTCCTAAAACCTCCTGCTCAGTTTTCTTAAAATTGGGAGGAACGGTACCATTAAATAAAGGAACAAAATGACATATTGCACATTGGGCTTTTCCAACAAAAAGGTTGAAACCCTGCTTTTGGCTTTCCGTCATTGCCGACTTATTGCCTCTCATATAATCATCAAAAGCTGAATTGAATTTTGACAAAGAACGAATATAACTCGCGAGTACATTCTGAAGCTGCCACACCTCTGTTTTTTGGGAATGGTAAATCTTTTTAAATGCCGCCTGATAGTTTTTATCCTGATTGATTTTTGCGAGAATGACATTCAGATCACCATGCATTTCTTCTTTATTGGAGATCACATCCGAACTCTGTCCTTCAAGATCGTCCTTTCTCATGTCCCAGAACTGGCCATGCTGATAGCCTGCATAGTTGAGGGAAGGAGCATTTCTTGCAAGTTCCGAATTTTCCAGTGACATAGATCTGGCAAGCCCGTCAGTAAATGCTTTCTCAGGAATATGACAGGTTGCACAGCTTCGGTTATTGTTGTTGGAAAGGTTTTTATCATTAAAAAGCTGATGCCCGAGAGCTGCCTTTTCTTCAGAGAATGCATATTCTTTTCCCGGAGTGAAAGCATTAGGATTGAAAGCATTTTTAGCAAAGAATGTAGCCGCATTTTTGTTTAAAGCTGTTGTTACCTCAACATCCGGAATTTTCTCCTGGTTTTTAAAATCCCGCATCAGAGTGGTGATCTTGTTCAAATGATCAGGGATAAAACTGGCGTAGTCAAAAGTGTTTTTGTCTGTGTTTCTTTGCAGGACTTCAATGGCTGAATTGATTTCTGTAATGATACTTTTTAAAGCTTTGTCTTTCGAACGTTCAGTGGAAATTTGTTCCAGTGTCTCTTTGATCCCTTCCAGTGAAGAAGGCATTTCCTGTAAAAATATTCCGGAAACCGGAGTATCAAAACCTGCAATTCCCAAACTTGAAATTCTGAAAGCTTCCTGCCTTAATGCATCAAAAACCTGGTCTTTACTGATGGTAATGACCTGAAAGTTGGTGGCTATGGTATTGCTTTTATTGATGAGTTTATTGAGCATTCTGATCACCTCATCTTTATTCCCTTTATTATAGGGATAAAGCATCTCTTCCAACACCTGCAGTCCTTCGGGTTCTAGCTCTGTATGCTCATCCATTTCTATTTCAGGAAGGGCAGGACCATTGATAAATCTCGCAGAGTGGGGCAGGAAGTATTCTACAGCCCATTCCATTTTTTTGTAGGTTTTTCTGATATCCTGAAATTTTTCCTGAAGAAGTTTTTCGTCAGAATTTTTGGAAATAAGGGCTTTCAGTTCATTGATCTGTTTTTCAAAATCAGTATTGGTTTTGATAATCCTGCTTTTTACAGAACCAAGATCTTCATATACGGGCTGCTGTTTATCTTTTTTACAATAATAGAGCGTAAAAAGTGCTGCTGCACAGTATAAAAAAAGAAGTATCGGGTATTTTGAAAGTTTATTCATAAGTATGAAAAGTATCAACAGAGATTTTCTATTGATACTTTAATTGAATTTGATATGAAGAATTTGAAACTATTTTTCTACGTTTCTGATGATTACAATCTGTCCACCTTCTTTATTGGTGTTGATTCCGGAACCGTCAGGATTTTTAAATTTATCCAGCTGCCATGTATGAGAGTGGATGTTCACAGAGAATGTGTTCGGAATTCCGATGATATCAGAAATATCAACCATTGCCCCGAATTCCCATGAGCCGAATTTCTGCAGATCTCCGGACTGGTTGTAAGCAGTCTGCCATGCAGAATCACCCCTGTTGTGCTTCATGTTCAACCATGGTTTGTATTGTTTTGTAGCGATATTCAGCTGCCAGATGTAAGAATCATGGTTGGCATTTTTGTAATAAGAATCTCCATCTTCCTGAATGTATACAAAGTTTTCAGTCACACATAAGTTGTCAGGATTAATAAGATTATTTCCAGGATTGGAATCTCCTTCAGCTACAACTTCCAGCTTTCCTGTCAGCATATTATTGGAGTTCAGAACAAGCTTATAAACTCTTCCCCACATTGTTAATCCCGCCTTTGGATTTACACCGTCAGAAGATTCTCCTGTAGCGGTAAAGTAAATTTCTCTTCCTTTTCCAGCGCCTTTTCTATAATCTACATCTTCCACCCTTGAAAAACGGATCGCATTATTATCAATGTTTTTCTGGTTAATCTGAGCACCTGTAAGATTTTTGGCATTAGGAATTTCTACAAATTCTACATCGTAGCTGCTTCCTTTTGTCATATCTGTTTCAGTGTAGTTGCTGTTGGTTCTTTTTAAAGAATATAACTTCCCGTTATCAAGATCTCCCTGCGTATCGGCTACATACATGATTAATTGTCCTGCAGACTGGTGAGAAGAAGAATAAGACTGATCTTCACCAATAATGATATAAGTTTTTCCGTTAGAAACATCTTTAGGAAGTGGAACCGCATTTTCCATAGAAGCCTTTCCCAAAGCTGGTTTTACTCTTGTTTTATCAGTTGCCTGAGAAGTTGGAGCCAAAGGATTTAAAGCGTGAACCATACTTTCTTCACCTGATTCACCTGCAGTAAGGAACGCACTGAAACCGTGAATTTCAGGAGTTGCCAATGTAGCGGAACACAGTCTCGTCATTCCTCCGGTTCCATTTAGGATATATTCTCCTTTTACAGGCTTAAAAGTTTTGTCAAGGTAAACTCTGGATACAGATTGCTTGATCTCATGATTAGTGATCATCAGGTAACCGTCAGAGTTAGGATCTTTCATAAGTCCCATTCCATCAGGCTGGCCTCCGAAAACGAAATCAGGAGAACCTGGAAGCACATCAGAACTGGAAATAAGGGTCGTAATATTTAAATTTTCAAAACCTTGCATTCCATAAACGAAAGCAGGTTCTTTAGAAAAATTTTCAAGCTTGATTTTGTCATTGGAAGGGGTATTGGAATCCCCGTTATTGTCATCGTTGCAGCCTTGAAATACAAGGGAAGCAAAGAGTAGGGCTCCGATAGTTTTGTTAATTTTCATAATTATATTTTTTGAATTTCGATTAAGGCAAAACTAACGGTCTATTGTTAACTAAGTTTTAAGAAGACAAAACAAATAGTTTAAGATTAAGTAATGATTTGTTAAGGTAAGGTCAATAATTAGAATGGATATAAATAGAGAGATTTTGATGAATATCTGAGTAATAAGGAATGGAATATTATAACGCAGAGACGCTAAGGCTTTCAAATGCCTACTTTTTTCGTTCGCAAAGGCATTCTATTTAGCAAAAAACGCAATCATTTCATGGCTGAGTGTAACGGCCTTTGCGAGCGGAAATATTGATGATAGCATGAGTCTTTTTGCGATTCTTAGCGTTAAAAAAATAATGATTAAAACAAAAACAGGCTGTCTCAAAAATGAAACAGCCTGTTCTAAAAATTTATAATAGGTATTCTATTCTTATATATTCAAAGCTTTCTGGTAAGCGTTTTCTAACCCTTCAAGGTTTTTACCACCTGCTGTTGCAAAACCTGGGTTTCCACCACCACCACCTTGGATTTCTTTTGCAAGATCCTTTACGATAGCGCCAGCCTGATAATCAGCAGCCAGATCATCAGAAACTCCAACAGTAATCATTGGTTTTCCGTCTGCATCAGAAAGAATGATCGTTAAAGAAGCAGGGATTTCTCTCTTCAGCTGGAATACGATGTCTTTTACAGAACCTGCATCCAAGGAAGTTTTCTTCACAAGAAGCTGTTTGTTGCCTTTCTGCTCATAAGCATTTTTCCATTCTCCGATTTCTCCTTTTGCTTTTTCCTTTTTAAGGGCGTCTACTTCAGCCTTCAATGACGTATTTTCTTCGATCAGTTTCTCGATAGATCTTACAACATCTTTAGACTTTAATAATTGAGAAAGTTCAATGATCTGTTTTTCAAGATTGTTGAAATACTCTTCAGATTTATCTCCTGAAATCGCCTCAATCCTTCTGATTCCCGCAGCAGCAGAACCTTCAGAAGTGATTTTGAAATGACCGATTTCGCTGGTGTTTTTTACGTGAGTTCCTCCGCAAAGTTCCTTTGAACTTCCAAACTGGATCATTCTCACATTGTCACCATATTTTTCACCAAATAAAGCCATTGCTCCTTTCTCCAGAGCTTCCTGAATAGGAATGTTTCTGAATTCCTGTAAAGCAATACTTTCTTTGATCTTTTTATTTACTTTTTCTTCAATTAATGCCAGTTCTTCCTCAGTCATTTTGTTGAAATGAGAGAAGTCGAAACGAAGATAGTCAGGACCTACATAAGAACCTTTCTGCTCTACGTGAGTTCCTAAAACATCTCTTAAAGCCTCGTGCAGAAGGTGAGTCACAGAGTGGTTGGCCTGAGAATTTTTTCTTTCTGAAGCATTTACTTTAGCATAGAAAACTGCGCCTGCATCTTTTGGAAGGCCGTTGATCAAAGAAATGATTAATCCGTTTTCTTTTTTGGTTTCTAAAACTTCAAAGCTTTCGACTGCATTCTCAAGAACACCTTTGTCTCCAACCTGTCCACCACCTTCAGGGTAGAAAGGAGAGCTGCTTAGTACTACCTGGTAAAATTCTCCGTCTTTATTTTCTACCTTTCTGTATCTGGTAATATACGTTTCAGATTCAGTCTGGTCATATCCTACAAAGGTTTCAGGCTTCGATTCAAGATTTACCCAGTCATATACTTTCTGAGCAGAATCAGCTTTGGAACGAAGTTTTTGTTTCTCCATTTCAGCTTTGAAACCTTCTTCATCAATGGTCAGCCCTTTTTCTTCAGCAATAATTCTTGTTAAATCATCCGGGAAACCGTAAGTATCATACAGCTCAAAAACTTCTTCACTTGGTAGTACTTTCTGATTATTGGCTGTTGTCTGCTGGATCAGTTTTTCAACTCTGATCAGACCGTTTTCAATTGTTTTTAAGAATGAATCTTCTTCACTTTTGATAACTTCAGCAACCAGTTTTCCCTGTTTTTCAAGTTCAGGGAAGAAAGGTCCCATTTGCTCCTGAAGAACAGCCACCAATTTGTAAAGGAAAGGCTCTTTCATATCCAGGAATCGGTAAGAATAAGAAATTCCTCTTCTTAAAATTCTTCTGATTACATAACCGGCACCTCCGTTGGAAGGTAACTGCCCATCTGCAATAGCAAAAGAAACCGCTCTGATGTGGTCTACCACAACACGGATGGCAATATCTTTTTCGTCTTCTAAGATTCCGGTATATTTCTTACCTGAAAGTTCTTCAACCTTAGCAATAAGCGGAGTGAAAACATCGGTATCATAGTTGGAAGACTTCCCTTGAAGCGCCATACAAAGACGTTCAAAGCCCATTCCCGTATCCACGTGCTGAGCAGGAAGCTTCTCTAACGATTTATCTGCTTTTCTGTTGAACTCCATGAAAACCAGGTTCCATACTTCTACAACTTGAGGGTGATCATTATTTACCAGCTCAAGTCCTGAAACCTTAGCTTTTTCTTCCGGTGTTCTCAAGTCAACATGGATTTCTGAACACGGTCCGCATGGTCCGCTTTCACCCATTTCCCAGAAGTTATCTTTTTTATTTCCGTTGATAATTCTGTCTTCTGCAATGTGAGATTTCCAGAAATCATAAGCATCCTGATCTCTGTCCAGATTTTCAGAAGCATCACCTTCAAAAATCGTTACGTATAAATTTTCTTTTGGAATTCCGTATACTTCAGTCAGTAATTCCCAGGCAAAAGCAATAGCCTCTTTTTTGAAGTAATCCCCGAAAGACCAGTTTCCTAACATTTCAAACATGGTGTGGTGGTAAGTATCTCTACCCACATCATCCAGGTCATTGTGTTTCCCTGAAACTCTCAGACACTTTTGTGTATCGGCAATTCTAGGGGCGGTAGGCGTTTTGTAGCCAAGGAAAAAATCCTTGAACTGCGTCATTCCGGAGTTGGAAAACATAAGGGTAGGGTCGTCTTTCAGCACAATAGGAGCTGAAGGAACAATAAGATGCCCCTTATTTTTAAAATAGTCTAAAAATTTTTGACGTATTTCTTGTGATGTCATAGTATTGCTTTTGCTTTTTTAAATATCAAATTTTTGATAAGATGCAAATTTAAGATTTTTAAGCGATTTGTAATAATTTTATGCTATGTTTTGAATGGTGCCGGATTTTGATGATGAATGCTCCTGACTAAGTTTATAAAGCCTAAAACCAATGATCATTATTTAATTTTGCAATTTCCCACTTAACTTACTACCTTCGTCACCATCTGATTAAGATAAAATATCCTTTTCTATGACAAAAGATGAAGAATTGAAAAGCTGGATAGAGCAATATTCCGGACCGCTTTTGAAGCGGGCACTGTATGTACTTTCTAATAAGGAAGACGCACAGGATGTTGTTCAGGAAGTTTTTCTTGCAGCCTATTCAGCCCATGATTCTTTTGAAGGGAAAAGTAATCCTCTGACCTGGCTGATGGCTATTCTGAACAGGAAAGTTGCAGATTTTTACCGGAAAAAATATAAATCGGAACCGAATATAAGACTTGATCATTTTTTTGATGAAACGGGATCGTGGAAAAATAATGATGTTTTAAATGACTGGAATGTGTCAGGTGATGGAGATGAACTTTTAGACAACAGTGATTTTAATAAAACATTAGAAGAATGCATCGAGGAACTGCCTTCCAAATGGAAGATTCTGTTGAAAATGTACTATATAGAAGAAAAAAAAGCTCCGGAAGTAAGTCAGGAATTGAATGTTTCTACGACTAATCTCTGGAAGATTTTGCAAAGAAGCCGTATGCAGCTCAGAGAATGCCTGGAGTTTAACTGGTTTTCAAGATCGTAAGTAAAATGATAAAAGAAATATTACATAAATTATTTTTACCATGTAGTGAAGCCACTTTACTGATGGAAAAAAGAAATGCCCAATCCATATCTGCCAAAGAAAACAGGATGCTCAGCATGCACCTGATGATCTGTAAATGGTGCAGAATGTATAAACAAAAACTGGAAATTCTGGATAAAGTTTTTAAAAAGAAATTTTCTGAACAAAAAACTGAAATAAATGAGTCTGAAATTCAAGGCTTTAAAAACAAAATGATTGATAAATTAAATTTCTAAGAAAATTTCTGTCAGGATTGTAAAAAGGCTCCGACTATACTATTGAAAACAATAAAGTATTCAATTAAAATCTTAAAAACATGGTCGGAACAGTACAGGAATCTAACAATCAATTCACCCGGACCGGGTATTATATCTCCCTCTTCGGAGCAGCTCTTATTTTGCTGTGGATCGGTATCTTCAAATTTACCCCTACAGAAGCAGCCTCAATAAAACCTTTGGTGGAAAACCATTTCTTAACTTTTTTCGTATATAAGATTATGAGCGTCCAGGCAGTGTCAAATCTTATCGGAGTGATAGAAATTATCATTGCATTACTCCTGATATTTAGTGCGAAATTTGCTGTACTGAAGAAGTATGCAGGAATTGGAATGATAGTCACTTTTCTGGTAACATTAAGCTATTTGTTTACAACACCGGGAATGTGGAAAATGGTGGACGGAGTGCCTGTGACAGATTTCTTTATTGTAAAGGACCTGATGCTCTTAGGATTTGGATTGATGCTCGTTCAAAATAATAAGTAATGAATAAAAAGGTAAAAATGAAAAATATATTAATTGTACTCGGAATCATTCTGGGTATAGCAGTTTTTGCTGCAGGATCCGGGCTTTTTAAAAAAGCGAAGCCCAATGTAGTGGAAGTAAAAAAAGAAAATGAGAAAATTATGGATAACAAAAACGTTAAAGAGATTTATTTTGCAGGGGGATGTTTCTGGGGAACAGAACATTTTTTTCAACAGATTCGTGGAGTTGTAGGAACAGATGTAGGTTATGCCAACGGGAATACTCAAAATCCTACCTATGAAGAAGTAGTAAGCCATACAACAGGTTTTGCTGAAACAGTGAAAGTGAAGTATGATCCCGAGCAGGTAGATCTGAAACTGTTAATTGACCTTTATTTTAAAACCATTGACCCTACCAGTAAAGATCAGCAGGGAAATGACAGAGGAAACCAGTACAGAACAGGAATCTATTTTACCAACAAAACAGATGAAGCTATTGTAAAAGATGAGGTTCAGAAACTGGCAAAAAACTATAATAAACCTTTATTGGTAGAAACTATTCCACTGAAAAATTTCTACAGAGCAGAAGATTATCACCAGGATTATCTGGATAAAAATCCGGGAGGCTACTGCCATATTGAACCGGGACTTTTTGAAATGGCAAAAAAAGCCAATCCGCTTCCAAAGCCAGCCTATCAAAAACAGGATAAAAAAGTTTTAAAAGAAAAACTGACTGCAGAACAGTATAATGTTACGCAGGAAAACGGTACAGAAAGACCTTTTCAGAATGAATACTGGAATGAAACCCGCGAAGGAATTTATGTTGATATTACTACAGGAGAACCTTTGTTTATTTCTACAGATAAATTTGAATCCGGCTGTGGATGGCCAAGTTTCTCAAAACCGATTACAAAGGCTTTGATTGATGAAAAACTGGATCGTACCCACGGAATGGACAGGGTAGAAGTAAGAAGTAAAACCGGTGATGCCCACTTAGGACACGTTTTCACAGACGGCCCTGCAGACAAAGGCGGACTTCGTTACTGTATCAATAGTGCTTCGCTGAAATTTATTCCGAAAGCTGAAATGGAAACAAAAGGATACGGAAAATATCTTCCGTTGTTAGATAAAAAGTAATGTGAAAGGAAGGCTGCCGAATGGCAGCCTTTTATTTTTGAATTAATGATGTAATTGAAATCTTTCTTTGATGCTGAGCATAGATACATGCATGAATAGTAAAAAACTAAAGATTATGTAATAGCTTTCTTTGGGTAGTTTGGTTAAAAATTGTTGTGCTTTTTCAAAAAATGAAGGAGTATATTCTTTCCCGGTAAATACATAACAAGAAAAAGAATCATAAACAATTTCTTTAATGTTTGGATCTTTATAAAAATGAACGGCAAAAAAATGGCCTGTTTTTTCCATATCAACGCCATATGTATCCTGTTTGGAAATTGACATAGCGTCAATTAAAGCAATAAAATCCTGATAGCTATTGTCATCGTTAATGACAAACTCAATTCCTGATTCTTTTTCGTTTCTAGTCTGTAGTTCTTTAAGTTGAGAAACATAGAATTTCTGATTTTGAAGAGCCGTATTAGGCTTTACTACGATCTTTTTGTAATTCCAATTTCTATAAGGCTCAAAAGTATTGTCGAAAGGTCTATTGGGTTTGACTTTCGACGGAAGTCCAAGATCCATTACTGTATATTGAGGGTGAATCCTCTGGTTTCCATAATACCAAAACAGCATAGGAATCAGTACAGCACTGATTAATCCTGGCACGTAGTATATTTTTTTCATGGTTAGTTTTTGACAAAGCAGAATGAAAATATTAAGCCAAAAAAAATGATCCGAAAACCGAACCACTTTACAATAATCTTTAAATTCTAAACATTAAGATCTACCAATCCCTTTTTCTCAGAATCCAGTACGATCCAAATATAAATAGTACAGACCAAATCACACAGGCAATAAGGCTTTCAGTAGGATAGTGGAATTCATATTTTACGCCCATCATTTTCACCATATTTAATCTCATCATCGGATTAGGAATAAGGCTGGACATACTTTCCAGCGGCAAAAGATGTGTTATAAAAAAGTCATTCTGAAGAATCTCATTCCTTTGAGGGCCCTGCACTCCTCTTACTTTAGAGAAAACTTCAACAGCTGTTAAAATTCCTTCCCCAATCCAGAAGACAAAAAGAGCAAGAAATACAAATACCGATTTTCTCAGTAAAATAGAAAGAAACATTAAGAAACAGAAGAAAGTGAACAGTTTTACAAAGTAATTTCCAATGAAGAAAATCTCAGCAACAACCTTTGCAGATTCTTTTGTATTTGAATATTGATAACCAAGGAATATAGTAATTCCCAATACAATCAACGTAGAAACAATCGTAAAAATACTTATCGTCAGCAGCTTTGAAGTGATAAATTCTTTTCTGCTCAATCCATCAATCGTATTCTGCTTAAACATTCTGTTGCTGAATTCTTGTGAAATAGAGAAGACAATAATCAGTCCCAGGAAGATTTTTAATAAAGCAACAATCCATGTGGTAAAGTTCCAGATTTCCGGGAAATTGTAAATCCCCTGTTCCTTTAAGTTAATGGTTCCTCCGAAAATATCAAAATCAACCAATCCGATGAAAAGCAAAGCAATAAGAATAGCAAAATATAATATTGTAAAAACTTTGAACGGCTTATAGTTCAGGTTTTTGTAGTATTCCAGTTTTAATAATTTTATCATGACTAATTGGTGTTTTTTACAAGTTCAAGGAATTGAGATTCAAGAGATAGTTTTTTCTTGGCCAAATGAGATAAGAAAATCCCTTTCTCAGCCAGTTTCTGATTCAGTGCCGAAGCAGAAATTGATGCATCATCACGGATCTGAGCTTTAATATAATCTCTGTCCTGATTGACGAAACTAAACCATGGCAGCTCATTCAACGTGTTGAAAAGAAGTGTGTTATTATCTGCTTTCAATTCAAAATATCCGTTGTTGGAAGTCATTTCATCCACTCTTCCGCAGTAGATGGAGCTTCCTTCTTTCAATACAATTACATGGCTGCAGATTTTTTCAATTTCATCCAAAAGGTGGCTGGCAATAATGATCGTGATTCCCTGTTTGGCAATATCGCTGATGATTTCTCTGATCTGAATAATTCCTTCCGGATCCAGTCCGTTGGTCGGTTCATCCAATATCATTACTTCAGGGTTGTTCAGCATCGCTGAAGCAATAGCAAGACGTTGTTTCATTCCCAGAGAAAAGGTTTTGAACGTATCTTTTCTCCTTTCAAACAGGTTTACGGTTTTCAAGACTTCATCAATCCTTGAATAAGGAGCATTTTTAATTTCTGCTACAATTTTAAGATTGGTTTCTGCACTTAAATAAGGGTAAAAGTTGGGTTGTTCAATAATTGCTCCGATCTTTTTTAAAGTTTCCGGATCAGTTCCCTTTTTACCGAACCAGAACCAGTCTCCGCTGGTAGGATTGATGGTTGAAAGCAACATCCCGAAAGTAGTGGATTTTCCGCTTCCATTCGGACCCAGAAGCCCATAAACATTTCCTTTTTCAACGTCAAAAGAGATATTGTTAACCACAACCCTTTTGAATTTTTTCGTTAAATTTTTTACTGATAAAATCTTTTCCATGTAATTTGTTTTACATAGTAGTAGTCTATATAAATTAGATAATGTTACAGAATTATCATAAATCAATGTCAATTTATTTGTAAATACATTAAATTTGATAGAATTAATCAATACTTATGAAGCTAATTGAACTGGCAGAAGAACTGAATGTTTCTGCAGAAGCCATAAAACAGTTTATACAGGATTTCGATCTTGAATTGGTAGACTGTGTCAGTACGAATTTTGAAGTCAAAGATGATTTTGAAAAATTTGCCCGCGAAAACGTAGATTTTTTAAGATTATATGAAAAAGATCTGGACAAAAATAAAACGCTTGAACAGATTGCCAAAGTCATCAATCAGCCTAAAGACAAGGTAGAAAAAGTGATTAAAGATAACAACCTCAATATTTTTGATAACGGTTTTTTCAAATCCTCCATATCAAGTTATGGAATTGATAATAAATTAGGCGGAAATTATAAGTTTGTCTATGATTATTTCGGGAGTAAAACCAGCCTTCAGCAAAGAGATTTTATAGGATACAGAGATCTGTTTTTTTATACCTCTACTGTTCTGGAACCCTTCCTGAATCCACAACAGATCAAAGACTGGGGAATCAACAAGCCTGCGGGAATTATTTTGTATGGTCCTCCGGGAAGTGGTAAAATATTCTGGGCGAATAAAATTGCTGAAATTATTGGCTATCAGTTTAAAGAAGTCAAGAAACATTATCTGGGAACTTCCTTGATTGACGGAAATGAAATCAACTTCAGTGATTTTCTTTTAAGTATGATGAAAGAAAATAAAATGCTGCTCTTCATGGATGATTTCGATGAAATTATGATGCAGAGAAGAGCCGAAACAGATATTGCTTCCTGCAATCTTGAAGCTCAGGAGCTTATCCTTCATTATATCGGAAAATTTGAAAAAGAAGGCGTTCTGATGGTTGGCTCTGCCAATTCTGTTTCAGAAATTGACGAAGAAATTCTGGCTCCGGGAAGATTTGATGTGATGATTCCGATCTTTCCTCCCAACGCTTCAGAGCGATCAGAAATCATTTTATATGCCATGACCAGAGGATTAGAAGAGGATTCTTTACTCTATAAAATACTTAAAAACAACAAAGCAGATAAAATTCCTTTCTGGCATGATATCTCATCAAAGATGAAAGCATTCAGCAATACGATGCTGATAGATTTTACCCAAAGTTTAAAGAAAAGAATTAAAAATCTCTATCAAAGAACCAGAAATGAAAAGCTGAAGATTGATCAGGATCTTTTGAACGGAGCACTTAGAGATGCTGGTTCAAAACTTACCGAAGAATATCTGGATCAGGTAGCGAGATTCCTTGCGGATGCTATTATTAATAATTTTGATGATTTTAAGTTCAGGATTCAGGCATTGAAGAGCGAACTGGAAACCTACAGAGTGGTTGAAGAACCACAAAGAGCTATCGGATTCCAGCATAATGAGGAGGAAAAAGATAAAGGGTAGGTGATTTAGGTTTATAGAATAATTACTCATCATTCATTACTCATTACTCATGAACAGCATCTGGGAACTGGACACTTTCTACAGAAAAAGGGATATTATTATCATTGGTGCCGGATTTTCCGGGCTCTGGACAGCTATATCCATTAAAGAGAAGTATCCTGAAAAATCTGTTCTTATCATTGAACGGAATGCTATTCCATTGGGAGCTTCAACGAGGAATGCCGGGTTTGCCTGTTTCGGAAGCCTTACCGAAGTCATTTCCGATTCACAGAAAATGGGTTGGGGGAAAACTCAGGAGCTTGTTAAAATGAGATTTGGCGGACTTCAGAAAATTCAACATTATTTTAAAAGTGATGAAATTGATTTTGAACTCAATGGAGGTTATGAAGTTGTAAATAATGAAGAAGCTTTATTCCATATCGATTCCGTTAATGAAAAGCTGAAAGCAATCACTGGTCTGGATCAGACATATACTCTGAAGCAGGACAAAATACAGGAATTTGGGTTGGGAAAATCTGCATTTCTGATTGAAAACCCCTGTGAAGGAAGTCTGCATTCAGGAAAACTGTTACAGAAACTGCTGGAAAAATGTCATGAGCTGAAAGTGGAATTTTTATTCGGAACAGAAGCTGGAAATATTGAAGAAACAGCCAATGAGATTGCGGTTGGTCTTTCTGATGATCTTTCTGTAAAAGCAGATAAAATAATCTATTGTACCAACGCTTTCACTTCAACGTTCCTGGAAAAAGAAAATATAGTTCCTGCCCGCGGACAGATTCTTCTGACAGAACCCATAGAAGGATTGAAACTGAAAGGAACTTTTCACTACGATGAAGGGTATTATTATTTCAGAAATCTGGGAAACCGGGTTTTATTAGGTGGTGGGAGAAATCAGGATTTTAAGACAGAAGAAACAACAGCTTTTGAAACGACAGAATTTTTACAAAATCATTTGGAAAACTTTTTAAAGGAAGTCATACTTCCTTATACAGATTTTAAAATAGCACTCCGCTGGTCAGGAATAATGGCTATGGGCGATGAAAAATCACCCATTGTAAAACAACTTTCAGAAAGACAGTTTTGTGCGGTAAGACTTTCAGGGATGGGGGTTGCCCTGGCTCCTAAGATGGGCGAAATAATGGCTGATATGATTTAAAATAAAGAGGTGTACCAATGAAATACTTACCTTACGAGCGTATTACTTATAAAACAAATTTATCCGAACAGGAAGTTTTAACAAGACTTTCCGGGTTTGTAGAGCCCAAAAAATTCGGTTTAGGGAAAAATCCCATGAAGGTTTATGAAGGTTTCGTCAATAAAAATAGCTTTGAAATCAGCAAAGTTATTCAATATAGGAATTCTTTTATTCCTCAAATAAACGGTAGAATGTACAATGACAATAATGGGGCACAAATTCAGGTAACCTTTTCATTACATGCATTTGTAACCTTTTTTTTAATAGTTTGGTGTTCATTTGCCCTGCTTTTCTTCGTAGGTGTGTCCATAAGAGATATAAGAGCAAAAGAAATATCTGTAGAATTTTTTCTTCCTTTATTTATGCTATTGTTTGTCTATGTTTTAACTATGGTAGGGTTCAAATCGGAAAGTAAACAATCAAAAGAATACCTTAAAAGAAGCTTTGAAGCCGAAATCATCAGAGAATCGTGAGTTCTGATTAATTTATGAAACCTTAATAACCTCTAACCCGAACTCAAAACTTTAACCCCGGAACTTTAAACTCAAGATACTCCACTCTAAAAGAATTCCTTATTTTTGTAAAAAGAAAAATTCGTGATTAACAACGACCAGATAAAAGAAGTTCAATCCAGGATTGAAGACTTACACAGATACCTTCAGATTGAAAAAAAGAAAATAGAAATTGCCAATGATGATGAAAAAACAGCAGCACCTGAATTTTGGGACAACCCGAAAACTGCTGAAGCATTCTTAAAACAGCTTCGTTCCAAGAAAAAATGGGTGGAAGGTTATGATGAAATTCAGACGCAGTTTGAGGATATACAGGTTTTAGTGGACTTTGCTAAAGAAGATCCGGATTCTGAAAAGGAACTGGATGAGACCTTTCCGCAATTGGTAGAAAAAATTGAGGACCTTGAATTCAAAAACATGCTTTCCAATGAAGGTGATGAGCTTTCTGCTGTACTTCAGATCACCGCTGGGGCAGGAGGTACAGAAAGCTGCGATTGGGCGGCTATGCTGATGAGAATGTACACCATGTGGGCAGAAAAACAAGGATATAAAATCCGTGAGCTGAACTTTCAGGAAGGTGATGTAGCAGGTGTGAAGACCGTTACCCTGGAAATTGAAGGTGAATTTGCTTTTGGATATTTAAGAGGTGAAAATGGAGTACACCGTTTGGTAAGAATCTCACCTTTTGACAGTAATGCGAAACGTCATACCAGCTTTGTTTCCGTATATGTTTATCCTTTGGTAGATGATACGATCGAAATCAATATTAACCCTGCTGATATATCTTTTGAAACGATGAGGTCTTCCGGAGCAGGAGGGCAGAACGTAAACAAGGTGGAAACCGCTGTACGTCTTCGTCACGCACCAACCGGAATTATCATTGAAAACTCAGAATCCCGTTCACAGCTTCAGAATAAAGAAAAAGCAATGCAGCTCCTTCGTTCAAGACTATATGAAATGGAACTTGAAGAGCGTATGAAGGCAAGAAATGAGATAGAAGCCAACAAAATGAAGATCGAGTGGGGAAGCCAGATCCGAAATTACGTAATGCACCCATATAAATTGGTAAAAGATGTGCGTTCAGGTCATGAAACTTCAGATGTGGATGCGGTAATGAACGGAAACCTTACTCCATTCTTAAAAGCATTCCTGATGGCCGATGGGACCGCAGTTTCCGATGATGATCTCGATTTATAAAAATCATGTTTGAATTTTAGTTAAAATCTTATAATTAATTTTTGTTTCAGATATTTTAGACTTACTTTTGTTGTTCATCGATATTTATGGAAGATTTCAATAGCTGGAAGGATTTATTAAACCCGGAATTTTATATTAAAATGGGAGGGTTTTGGCTCATTTTATTCATTGTTTTTGCCGAAACAGGTCTTTTTGTAGGGTTTTTCCTGCCTGGAGATTCACTTTTGTTTGTTTCGGGGATTTATGCTGTTGAAATTATCAAAGAGACTTTTGGATCTACAGGAAGTGATTTCTTAGATACTACATTATTAGCTTCAGGAGTAGCTCTTGCCGCTATTATTGGAAATGAAGTCGGATATTATTTCGGAAGAAAGGCCGGGCCTGCTTTATATAAAAGACCGGATTCAATGCTTTTCAAGAAAAAATACCTTTACCAGGCTCATGACTTCTTTGAAAAACACGGAGCATTAGCAATTATTATGGCTAGATTCTTACCTGTTGTAAGAACTTTTACCCCCATTGTAGCAGGAATTGTGAAGATGGATAAAAAAGAGTTTTTAAGAGATAATATTATTGGTGCTGTATTATGGTCGTTCATTTTGATCTTTGCCGGACATTATCTGGATAAACTGTTTATGGAGCAGTTTGGAATCAACCTGAAAGAGAAGCTAGAATATATCATTATTGTGATTGTTTTGGTGACAACACTTCCGGTGATTATTAAGTTTGTTTTCGGAAAAAAGGATGATTTTTCAAAATATGAAAACAACGATTCTGAATAAGAAATAATTCAATCAAAATATACAGCCGTCTCAGAAATGAGGCGGCTTTTTTATGTATGAGAATTTTTTTTTACCACGCAAAGCTCGCAAGGTTATTATTATGATCCGTTACTTTCGTTCGCAGAGGCGCTTCACTTAGCTAAGTAATCTACTTTGCTGAACGAAGTGTCTTTGCGATCGATAGAATATAAGCTTTAAAATTTTTTTGCGAACGTAGCGTTTTTTTATACATCTAGCAGACAAAAATTTTTTATGCTGGATACTTAAAAGATTCTTATGAACGAATTGTTTAAAATAGTAGTTTAATTATTTATCGCATTAAATAATAACTATTTTTTAATCCATTCCAGAATGTTAGGATAGATGATACTGTCCCTTTTTCTTTTACTGAAGAACCTTGGAGCATGGCCTGCTCCCTTCATGAAGATAAACTTGTGCGTAACCTTCATTTGGGTAAGTGCTGAATCCATGGCAATTCCCTGATGCTGATTGACCAAAAAATCATTATTACCCTGAAACAACAACGTAGGAACATTGGTAATATTCGCAATAGGGCTTGCTTCTTTGAAGGCTTCAGAAACATTTTTCCGTTCAAACTTACTGCCTACTACTTTTTGAAAAGTGGGAGAAGTATATTTGGAATAAAAAGATTTGAGATATTCAGAACTGTAAAAATCTGTTGGTCCGCTGAGAGAAATAATCTTTTTGATCTGATCAGAATGCTGATATCCGTAAAGTAGTGCCAGATGTCCGCCGGCACTTTCTCCCAGAAGAATATAATTATTGGGCTGAAGCTCTGCTTTTTCCGTTAAAGAATTGAATTTTTCAATCGCCAGGCCAATATCCTCAAGCTGTTGCTTATAAGTGATTTTTTTCTTTGCAGAAACCAACCGATAGTTCATATTGATACTGGGAATTCTGTTTTCAAAAAGCATTTTCTGGACCTGTATCATGTGTTCTTTTTTACCTAAAGTCCAGGCACCGCCATGAACGATAAGAACCACAGGAGAATCTTCAGCATAATCTTTGGGAAGAAAGACATCCATTTTCTGTCTTTTATGCTCACCGTATTTTAAATTGTAAATTTTCTGCTGGCCTCCGGGACCTACCCAGACTCTGAACTTCGTATTGCAGGACTGCAGCAGAAAACCGAAGCATCCCATCACAAAAAAATGATACCTGAGAATGAGCTTTTTCATATTTAAATTTACAAAAAAATCTGTGGATTATCAATGATAGATATCAGAAGGCTTAAAGTTTTTCAGCTGTTTTTGATGAAAGTCCTTTTTTGATGCTGATAACATCTTTTTCTCCTTTCTTGATAATGAAAGAAATTTCGCTGTCATCATCCTGAAGGAAAAACAGATCCTCTTTTTCAGCCAGCATTCTCACTTTGGGAATAGTATTGCTTTGAATAAAGAGCTGACCGTTTTCGTACAGAATATGAATAATGCTGTCGTCCGAAAGCTTATAATTACCTGCATATTTTTTAAGTAAATCAGTACTTAAAGTGGTTTCTTTCTTAGGCTGGGGAAGAGTATAGCTTTGATCTAAAAGGGCTGCTAGAATGGTGTTCCCAGCTTTTTCCAGCTTTTTACTTGTGATATTATTCAAAAGGATAATGCTGAGGTCCTCTTCAGGAAGCATGGCAAAATAGCTTGTAGAGCCTTCTATATTTCCACCATGGTTGATGAGTTTTTTACCATACAGATCATCAATAAACCATCCGTAACCATAGCCGCTCAAATAAGGTGTTGTAGCCTTTTTAAATGTTTCTTTGGAAACAATTTTATAATCTCGTAATCCTTTATAATAATTGTAAAGATCTTCAGCAGTACTGTAGATCTGTCCTGCAGGACCTGTTAATGTAGAATTCCAGACTTCTGTTTTTTCCTGTTTTGTTTTTGAAATATATGAATAGGGAACTGTTTTGTATGGACTTTTCAGAGCCAGATAATTAAATCCGGTGTGAGTCATCTTCAGAGGATTTAAGATGTTTTTTCTTATCGCATCTTCATAAGGAAGGCCCGTTATTTTCTCAATAATAATTCCCAGCAGAATATATCCTGAATTGGTATATGAGAATTGAGTACCCGGTTCAAAAGCCAGAGGCTCGTTTTTAAAATAAGAAAGCTCTTTATCTCTGGTAATACTTTTTCCGGTGTGAAGCAGACTGAAATATTCCTTATTTTGCAATACTTCATAGATCCCAGAAGTGTGGGTAAGCAGATGTTCTATCGTGATTTCATTTCCTCTCGGATAATCGGGAATAAACTTTGAGATGGGATCATGCACAGAAAGTTTTCCCTCTTCACTTAATTTCATAATCATCAGAGCTGTGAAAGATTTGGTCAAAGAAGCAATCTGATAGATACTTCCGTTCTGATTGGGTATCTTTTTTTCTGCATTTTGCCAGCCGTAAGGCTTTTCAAAAATGATTTTATTCTGATAATGGATTAGAGCCGTTCCATTAAATTTATTGATAGCTGCGTATGCCTTTATGATACTGTCTATTTCCTGCTTTTTCTTTTCCTGATCAATAGTGCTGATATTCTTTTCAGTCTGGGCTTTTAAAGGAGAACAGGATATGCCGAACATACTAATAGAACATATTAAGGCTAAAACAGAGGATTGACGTCGCATAGTATCAGATTTTTAAAACGGTTAAAAGTAAGCAGATTTTTGTTATGTTGTTAGTACATAATTTATTATATGAGATTTTGAATACTCAACTGCCAGGAGCATCATTATTTATCTGGGAAATTGCTTAGCCAAACTATAGATTTTCAGCATAGCGGCTCAGAGAATTATTGTATCTGGGCAAATGTTTTGAAATTGCTTTCAGGGTAAGTGATAATGCTTCTTTGTATTCTCCCGCTGAAGAAAGAGACAGCGCTAAAAAAGAGTCAACTGCATCATTCAGTTCATCAGAATAATTAGCTTTTTCTTCCCTTAAAATATGAATGCTTTCTTCTATCTTTCCATTATTTCTTAAGGTACTTGCCAGCTGTATTCTTGCTCTTCTCCTTCTTAAACCGGTTAGTCCTTTATCTAATGCTGATCTGTACAGAGGTTCCGCTTCTTTTTCATGTCCCGTGGAATCAAAAGCACAGGCTTTTTCAAAATCAGCAATAGCCTGGGAATCCGTTAGTAATTCTGTATGGTTTTTAATTTGATGAATAAACTCTTCATTGCTTATTGTTCCGAGTTTCAGCCATATACTCTGTAATTGGGTTTCCCAGTTTTCATCCATTGGATAGATTTTAAACAAAGATATAAAATATTGAAAGCTGAGCATTGCTTAATCATTCTTATAATTTTCAAAATTATTGTCAGTTTATGAATCTAAAAACGGAATTAAATATTTATTTTTGCTAGACTTAACAAAGATTAAAAAATTATTAAAATATGGCATCAGGCTTTTTTGCAATTTTGGATGATATTGCAGCATTGATGGATGATGTAGCGGTTACCAGTAAGGTTGCTACACAAAAAACAGCAGGGATTTTAGGGGATGATCTGGCTGTAAATGCGGAAAAGGCCACTGGCTTTCTTTCTTCAAGGGAAATTCCGGTTTTATGGGCAATTACAAAAGGTTCTTTTATCAACAAACTGATCATTTTGCCTATCGTTTTTTTACTCAATTGGCTGTATGCTCCGGCTATTAATTATGTATTGATTCTTGGAGGATTCTATCTGGCCTTTGAAGGCGTTGAAAAAGTAATAGAATTTCTTTTTCATCGTGACAAAAAGGGACATGAAGTCATAGAGGAAATTGTAGATGACGAAAAAAGTTCTGAAGAAATAGAAAAAGAGAAAGTAAAATCGGCAATTACAACGGATTTTATCTTATCAATCGAGATCGTTATTATTGCTTTAGGAACCGTACTGGAAGAAAGCCATCCTTTCATTACACAGATTTTAGTAACGAGCCTGGTGGCGTTTATCGCGACTGTTGGAGTGTATGGAATTGTAGCTTTGATCGTAAGAATGGATGATGCAGGCTTTAAATTAATAAAGAAAAGTAACGATAAGGGTTTTTTCGGGAGGCTTGGGCATGTATTAGTGAAGGCTTTACCTATTGTTATTAAAATATTAGGAGTAGTCGGAACAATTGCTTTAATAATGGTTGCTGGGGGAATTTTTCTACACAGAGTAGAATTTTTTCATGGCATACTTCCAACCTGGCCGGATGTTTTGAAAGAGCTTACGCTTGGAGTTGCTGGCGGATTGGCAGCGGTTGCTGTCTTCACTTTAGGAAAAGGAATCTATTCCCTGGCAACAAAAAAATAAAACAGAATTAGAATTAAATAACCAAAAAATCCTGTATTCGTGAGAGTACAGGATTTTTTATTGGTTTATTCAATATTGCAGATTCTGATATTTGCTATAATTGGCACCTATGAAATTTTGTTTAACGTAAAGAATTCATTTCAATATGTTCAAGTAGATGGAGTAAAGTTGGTTGCTTATCCTTTTAATTAATACTCGGGATTAATAATTAAGAAAGGTTTTCTTATTGGCTGCCCTTCGACAGGCTCAGGGGATAACTCGAACGCCAACCAAAATTTTAAGCGTTGTCAGGCTGAGCCTGTCGAAGCCATTGTTATTAAAAAAGATCAAAAAGTTGAAATAAGGTAAATGGTTTTCCTATAGGCATACGTTTGTTAATAAAGCTTTTTCAGTAACAAAGTTGTCATTGTTTACTTTCGTTGCCACAAAAACCGGAGCTTTCTTCAAAACAAAAAAGAGACTTTTTACAAGTCTCTTTTTATATTAATTGAATAAATCTTTTACTTTATCAAAAAAAGTTTTTTCCTTTCCGGATGGTTCTGCAACCATTTCTCCGCTGGACATCTGCTTTTCAAAGAAGTCTTTCTGGTCCTTCGTAAGCTTTTGTGGTGTCCATACATTGATGTGAATAAACATATCTCCTTTTCCGTAACTGTCGATGCTTGGAAGTCCTTTTCCTGCCAATCTTAAGATCTTTCCGGACTGAGTTCCCGGGTCAACGGTAATTTTTACTTTTCCGCCTACGGTAGGAATTTCCTTTTTCGTTCCTAACGCAGCTTCAGCAAAAGAAACATAAAGTTCCTGGTGAAGATTATCGCCTTCTCTCTTAATGATTTGATCTACTTCCTCTTCAATGATCACCAATAAATCTCCTGGAATTCCACCAAATGGAGCATCATTTCCTTTTCCTCTTACATTCAGCTGAATTCCGTCTCTTGCTCCTGCCGGAATGTTGATCGTGATTTCCTCTTCATCTTTGATAAGACCTTGTGCATTGGCTCCTGCAGGAATCTTGTCAGCAACTTTCCCGATTCCCTGGCAAGTACTACAAGTTGTCTGAGTCTGCATCTGACCGAACATGGTATTCATTACTTTAAGTTGAACACCGGAACCGTTACAGGTAGGACATGTTTTTGAAGTGGCACCTTCTGCCATCTTCATTTTTTTAACTTTAATGGTTTTCTGAGTTCCGTTTACCATTTCCTCAAGGTTCAGCTTGATTCTTATTCTTAAATTAGAACCTTTTACCTGCTGACGGCCTCCACCGCCGCCGCCAAATCCTCCGAAACCACCACCGAAAATATCTCCAAACTGGCTGAAAATATCTTCCATGTTCATTCCGCCTCCGAAGCCTCCACCTCCGAAACCGCCATTTCCACCCATTCCGGCATGACCGAACTGGTCGTATCTGGCACGTTTCTGATCGTCGCTCAGAACTTCATAAGCCTCAGCAGCTTCTTTAAATTTTTCTTCAGCCTCCTTATCACCGGGATTTTTGTCCGGGTGAAACTTGATGGCCATTTTACGGTATGCTTTTTTTATCTCGTCGGCGGATGCAGATTTGCTGATCTCAAGAACCTCGTAATAATCTCTTTTTGACATGACAATTTTATAATTGATTGTTGATAAATGATAAAAGATATTGTAAAGCTAATAAGTGAAACATTCATCAATTATCACTCATCATTTATCATTTATGAATTTTAATTTCCTGTTACTACTTTTGCAAAACGAATTACTTTATCACCTAAAGTATATCCAGTTTCAATAACGTCTACGATTTTTCCTTTCAAATCTTCCGATGGAGCAGGGATCTGAGTAATCGCTTCATGGAAATCAACATTAAAGCTGTCACCAGCTCTTACTTCCATTGTTTTTAAGCCTTTTTCGGTAAGTTTATTTTTGAATTTCTGATAGATAAGCTCTACACCTTGCAGGTCAGCCGGGTTTCCGTTTTTAGCGATTTCCTTTAATGCTCTTTCAAAATCATCTAAAACCCCTAACATTGAAACCATCATCTCCTGGTTGGCATACTGGAAGAATTCCATCTTCTCTTTGCTTGTTCTTTTTTTATAGTTTTCGAATTCAGCATACAATCTGATGTAACGGTCTTTTTCTTCTGCCAAAAGTTCTTCTGGAGAAGGTGCTGCTGTCACATTGTCCTGAGACGTTGCGTCATTCTGAACGTTGTTTTCTTCCTGATTATTGATGCTTTCTTCGTTAATATCCTGGTTTTCCATAATTCAATATTTATTTACTGTTTGTTTGACAAAGAGCCTGCCAAATCTGAAATCAGGACATTAAGGCAGAAAAATATCCAACGGCGAAAAGTGAATAAATCAATCCGCTTCGCACGTGAATTTTATATGTGTAGTTTTAAAAATTGACTTTGTAAAATAAAAATTGACCATTGACCATGCATTTAATAGTTTCCAATAGTCAATTTAAAAACTATAGTTGTGTTTTTTATTTTCCTGTAAACGTTTGATACAACAGGTACAGGTTTAAAACAATGATAATAATGGAAATCGCCCATACGCAGATTTTAAGAAACGGTTTATTGACAAATTCACCCATTTTTGCTTTATCATTGGTAAACATAACCAATGGGACAACAGCAAAACTCAGCTGCATGGATAGAATAACCTGGCTTAAAACCAATAATTCGGTTGTTCCCTGTTCGCCATAAAGGATCGCAACAATAAGTGCTGGTATTACAGCAATAAGTCTTGTGATAAGCCTTCTCAGCCAGGGTTTTAATCTTATATTTAAAAACCCTTCCATTACAATCTGCCCTGCAAGAGTGCCGGTTAATGTTGAGTTTTGTCCGGATGCCAATAGTGCAATAGCAAACGCAATACTTGCCATGGAAGCTCCTAAAATAGGGGTTAGCATTTTATAGGCATCATGAATGTCAGCAACATGTTCGTTCCCTGTCGTATGGAAGGTGGCCGCTGCCAGAATTAGGATTGCAGCATTAATGAAGAATGCCAGCATCAATGAAACCGTGCTGTCCAGGGTAGCAAACTTTATGGCTTCTTTTTTTCCTTGCGTATCTCTGGTATAATCTCTGGTCTGTACAATACTGCTGTGCAGATACAGGTTGTGGGGCATTACGGTGGCTCCTAAGATTCCAATGGCAATATAAAGCATTGCGGGATTCTGAATGATTTCCTTTTGAGGAACCAATCCTCCCAGAATCTCATTGAAAGCAGGTTTAGAAATAACGATTTCATAGACAAAACAGGCGAGGATGATGAATATAAGTCCTCCTACAATACTTTCAATCCATCGGAAGCCTTTGGCCTGAAGTAAGAGTATAATTAAAACATCCACCGTGGTAATGACAATTCCCCACGTTAGCGGAATATGAAATAATAGGTTTAATGCAATCGCAGAACCAATGACCTCTGCGAGATCACAGGCGGCAATGGCTATTTCACAAAATACCCAGAGAATAAAATTGGTAGTAGGACTGAAGTGATCTCTGCAAGCCTGTGCAAGATCTCTTTCTGCAACAACACCCAGTTTCACAGATAAATGCTGCAAAACCATTGCGAAAATATTGGAAATAAGAATTACGGATAGAAGAGTATACCCAAACTGAGCTCCTCCGGCAATATCTGTAGCCCAGTTTCCCGGATCCATATATCCTACGGCAATCATCAGTCCCGGTCCGGCAAATGCAAGATACTTTTTCCAGAAATTTGCATTTTTAGGAACTTTGATGGATGAATAAACCTCTGATAAGGAATGAGATGTTTTATCTTTTCGCCAGGCGCTTTTTATATTGAAATTCATAAATGTTAGAAATGACTAACAAATTTAATTAAATAAATGTAAACAGAGAAATCATGGCACAAAAAAATCCCGGAAATTACTTCCCGGGATCTAATTTTTATTGAATCTAAAGATTATTTTGCAAATCTTACAGACATTTTTCTATCAGCAGCTCTTTCTGCGTCAGAAGCTTTTGCGTCTACTTTAGCAAATTTGCTTCCATAACCTTCTGCTTCTAAAACCTGAGCTCCAACTCCAGCTTTTGCTAAAGCTGCTTTAATAAATTCAGCTCTGGCTTTTGATAATTTTACGTTTGAAGCTTCGTTTCCTGTTTTATCAGTGTAACCACCGATTTTGATTTTTGCATCAGGGAAAGCTTTAAGGATAGCCACTAAGTTATCCAATTGTCCTTGTGAACCTGCTTCAAGTTCAGTAGAACTTCCCATTTTGAAATTAACATGGTCGAAATCGTACCATTTATCTTTTAATGCTGAATCATCAGCTGCATTTTTGTAAGCTCCGGATTTCAGGAATGTAATCATTTGATCCTCCATACCGCCTTTATAACCTTTTAACATTACTCCGTTAAGATCAATGTTTTCGTCGGTTTTAGCAGTAGCCGGAACAGGTGTTGCAGTTCCTGTTGTAGCAGTATCTGTTGTAGTACTGGTTGTTGCAGAGTCAGACGTAACAGTAGTGGTGGTAGTGGTCTGTTTTTTCTCACACTGTTTCCACAAGAAATACCCGGCTGCCAGTAACAGTAAAAGCGGAAGCAACCATTTCCAGATGGAGCCTCCGCCTTGATTGTTATTGTTATTATTTTCAAATCTTTCTCTTACTTCTCTAGCTCCTTCAGAAACATTTTCTCTTGCTGTAGCTACACCTTCTGCGATATTATCTTTAGCAGTAGAAGTTACCGAAGAAACTGTTTCCTTCGCCTGGCCAAACCAATTTTCAGCTCCTAATCCAAAGGAAGCCAAAGAAAGACCTGCCGGCAATAAGGAAGAAATAATGCCTTTCTGATCGTTCAGTAAACTGGAAATACCTGAAGCACCCAAATTATTGTCTGCTGCATATTTTCCAACTGTGCCTACTGTAGCTCCAGTCACCAGGTTTAACAAAGAACTGGCAGAAGTATTGCTTACTCCTGAAAAACTAGCAATGGAATTAACTAATCCACTTACTTTATCTCCAAAAATTGAAGACAACAAGTTAGAAATAATAGGATTGCTGGATGAACCACCTAATAAATTTCCTAAAATTCCACTTGAAGAGGCTTGTGTAATAGCATCCACAACGCCAGGCTTATCTGCATTATTGGCCAATCCTCCTACTACTGCAGGTAATAATCCGCCAATTGCTTTAGAAATACCGGATTCACTTTCTCCAAACTGCGAGGCAGCCTGTGAAACCAAAGCGGGACCTAATTGTCCTTTAATTAAATCAATGACATTTAAAGACATAATAATAAATTTTTTTGATTAATGTTGAGATAAATTTAAACAAAAATCCGTCCAAATGTCACTTTTTTTTGAATATTTCTTTAAATTTTAATGATTTTTTTTTAAATCATTAAAATTTTTAATAAGCTTTTGCGAATAACACACGTCTCTTAGAAGGTTTTCCGGAAACTAATGAAATCCCTTCTTCTACATCATCATCTAGAGGAATGCATCTGATGGTAGCCTTCGTTTCATCCTTGATCTGTTCTTCTTCTTCAGCGGTACCATCCCAGTGAGCATAGATGAAACCACCTTTCTCTTCCAGAACTTTTTTGAATTCTTCATAAGTATCTACTTTCGTAAAATTATCTTTTCTGAATTCAAGAGCTTTGTTATAAAGATCCTGCTGAATTGTTTTCAATAGATCTTCGATATAAGAATCCAGACCTTCGATAGAACGTACTTCTTTGGTCAGATTATCTCTCCTCGCAATTTCCACAGATTTATTTTCAAGATCTCTTGGTCCCATTGCGATTCTTACAGGAACTCCTTTCAATTCGTATTCTGCAAATTTCCAGCCCGGTTTGTTCTGTGTATCATTATCAAATTTCACGGAAATACCTTTAGCTCTTAGTTTAGCCTGAATGTCCAACGCTACTTCACTGATTTGTTCTAACTGCTCTTCTCCTTTAAAGATTGGAACAATCACCACCTGAATCGGTGCCAGGGTAGGTGGCAGTACCAATCCGAAATCATCAGAGTGGGTCATAATCAAAGCGCCCATCAAACGAGTTGATGTTCCCCATGATGTAGCCCATGCATGTTCTATTTTCCCTTCTTTATTGGTAAATTTTACGTCAAATGCTTTGGCGAAATTCTGTCCTAAGAAGTGAGAAGTTCCAGCCTGCAAAGCTTTTCCATCCTGCATTAATGCTTCAATACAATAGGTTTCATCAGCTCCTGCGAATCTTTCAGAAGGTGTTTTTAACCCTTGAATTACCGGCATTGCCATAAAGTTTTCTGCAAAATCTGCATATACTTTATTCATCTTTTCTGCTTCTTCCACAGCTTCATCTTTTGTAGCGTGAGCGGTGTGGCCCTCCTGCCATAAGAATTCCGCAGTTCTTAAGAAAAGACGTGTTCTCATTTCCCAACGAACAACATTCGCCCATTGGTTGATCAGTATCGGTAAGTCTCTGTAAGACTGAATCCAGTTTTTGTAGGTATTCCAGATAATAGCTTCTGAAGTAGGACGAACGATAAGCTCTTCTTCCAGTTTCGCATCCGGGTCTACAATCAGTTTGGATGGATTGTCCGGATCGGTTTTTAATCTGTAGTGAGTAACAACAGCGCATTCTTTTGCAAAACCTTCTGCATTTTTTTCCTCTGCCTCAAACAAGCTCTTGGGCACAAAAAGCGGGAAGTATGCGTTAACGTGACCAGTTTCTTTGAACTTTTTATCCATTTCATCACGCATTTTTTCCCAGATCGCATAGCCATACGGTTTGATCACCATACATCCACGCACGCCTGAGTTTTCAGCTAAATCAGCTTTTACAACCAGCTCATTATACCATTTGCTGTAATCTTCGCTTCTTGAGGTTAATTTTGCCATTATTTTTTTTAATTTTTTTAACTTTTGTACATTATTGTTATCTAAAAATAAAAATCTATTTTTGATAGATTTTTTTACCAGTATTTTGGTACATTTTTGGTACAGATTGCAAATATAATTTAAATTAAAAATTTTTACGTTATCATGAAAAGAAATATACATAAAAATTTGCTTGGTCTGCTAAGATCCAAAGGGGTGTTGGCAATATCAGGCGGATTATTACTTGTGTCTTGTGGTGCTCAGATGGGAGGGTATAGCGAGACGGATGGGGTGTATTACGACCCCAATAAGGATACGCTACCTGAAGGAGTTATCATCAATGATAGCGGAAACAGAGTAGGAGAATATTATGACTATTATCAGGATTCCAATGTTATTCAAAATGCAGAGGCGAATTCCAGAGAACAGCAAAACAGATATAATGACTGGAGTGGTACGAATACCAACTGGAGCTCCAATGCTACCGATTCAGACTGGGGACTTTATGCAGGTTCGCAGACAAACTACTATGACAATTCATGGGGATGGGGATCCCCTTGGGGCTGGTATGGTGGTTACAGCCCATATTGGGGCTGGGGCATGAACCGTGGCTGGGGCTGGGGTGCAAGTTTGTCCTGGGGTTGGGGCGGATCATTCGGATGGGGCTGGGGAGGCTCTTACGGATGGGGAAGTCCATACTGGGGATACGGTGGATATTATGATCCATTCTGGGGCGGTTACGGAAACCCTTATTGGGGATACGGAGGCGGTTACTGGGGTGGCGGATACTACAACAGACCTGTTTACAGAAGAAGCGGTGCCAGTGGAGGAGGATTCCAGAATACGGGTGTAGCCAACGCAGTATACAGAACCAATACAGCCAATTCAGGCTTCAGAAATACGAATGGTGGTTTCAGAAACGGAAATAACGGAGGTTTCAGAGATTCTAATTCAAACGGAGGTTTCAGAAACAGTAACGGCGGATTTAGAAACACAGATAATGGTGGCTTCAGAAACTCCAACTCAAATGGTGGTTTCAGAAACTCTCAATCTAATGGTGGATTCCGTAATACTGCACCACAGACAAGACCTAATTATAATTATCAACAATCACAGCCTAGAAACAACAATAGTGGAGGCTTCAGATCTAATGATTCAGGAGGTTTCAGATCTAGCGGCGGCTTCAACTCCGGTGGAGGCGGCTTCAGAGGCGGTTCTTCTGGCGGCGGCGGAATGAGATCCGGCGGCGGAGGCAGAGGTGGATTCAGATAATTTTCAAACGAATAAACTATTAAAAAATAATGTTAAAAAAATCTTTAGTATTAATGAGTATTTCTGCTGCATTTTATGCACAGGCTCAGGATGTTTCTGTGATAAGAAATACCGTGGATGTTTACTCAAGTACTCCTATGGTGGGATCAGCTAAGTTCAATGCAATGGCTGGAGCTAATGGTGCACTGGGTGGTGATGCAAACTCTTTGCTTACCAACCCGGCAGGTTTAGGGGTAGCTATTTCAGGAGAGGTTTCAGGAACTTTATCTATTTTAGGCAATAAAAACAGCAGCTCTTTAGCTGGATCTACCATAGACTACAGCAAAACCAAGGGAGACCTTGGAAATGCAGGAGGGATCATTGCTTTCCCACTGATGACAGAAACGGCCTGGAAGTTTATTAATATCGGTATTAATTTTTCCAACCAGTCTCTTGATAATGTAATTCAGTCACCGGGAAATAACAATATTGTTTACGCTTTTGATAAAGATGATATAACCAAGGATGCAGCATTGGCAGGACATATTTATGAAAGATATGGTAATTTGTCAAAGATGAGTTTTGGGGTAGGAGCGAATTACAATCATAATTTATATTTAGGAGCAGGTTTCAATTTTTTCAATGCTTCCGTTGATCAATATGATACTTTATTTTACCGAAACCTGGCCAATAATTCCACAGAAGGATTCAGTAAGCAGGATACTCCTTATACAGAAAGATCTTCAGGGTTTTCTGCTTCATTGGGGGTTATCGGAAAGCTAAGTCCTAACTTCAGGGTGGGAGCATCTCTTGAAACTCCTACATTCTGGACGATAGACAGAAATTATTATTTCTATAACGATCCTGTTTACGGGGACGATATGGGTGCTGAAAACAGAAAGTTTACTTCACCGCTTAAAGCAACAGTGAGTGCTGCCTTTGTAGCAAGTAAAAATTTCTCTTTGAACGTAGACTATACCCTTGGACTTACAAAGCCTGATTATAAAGTATATGGCGGTGCAGAAAGATCATTGAATGATTTCTTTAAGGAGAATTACAAAAACCTTTCTGAAGTAAGAGTAGGAGCTGAGTATAGAGTACAGCAGTTCAGACTGAGAGGAGGTTATGCCTACCAGTCAAGTCCTTTTGATGCTCTTACGATCAGTAGATTTAATGATGCAGGTACTGTAGGAGATCAATCGTACAGCAACATGATGCTAAGTGACAGAAATACACTTTCTTTCGGTATCGGGTATGATTTCAAATCATTCTATGTAGATGCATCTTATCAGAATATCTCATCTAAGTACACTAACCCTTTTATGAGAGGATATATGGACGGAAATTCTGATTCATCTTATTATTCTGCTAATAACATCTTTGAAAGTGATGCGTATGCAGCAAGTGAGGTTAAAAATAACAGAAACAATTTCTTCCTTACAGTAGGATGGAAATTCTAAGCTTTAGATAAGCTATATGCAATAAAAAAGCTCCGGAAATTTTCCGGAGCTTTTTTATTTTTTAATGAGAATGAGAAGAAGGATGCTGATGGAAGAGATGCATCATCAATGCAAGTGAGACTCCTAAAACTACCAGTCCGATTTTTACCCAGTCTATATTGTGATTTTTATTACTTTCAAAAATGATTACTGATGAAATGTGAAGAAAAATTCCTCCTACGATAGCCAGAAAATAGGGCTGAAGATCAGGATTGAAATAGTTTCCTAACAGCATTCCCATTGGAGAAGCCAGGGCAAATAAGGCTACAATGAGAATAGAAGGATAAGATGAAGAACTTTTTGATTCTCCTTTTCTGTTGAATAAAAATGCTCCCAGAATAAATGAAATAGGAAGATTGTGAAATACAATTCCCCAAAGATAAGGAGACATCTCATGCTCTTCATTGGCAAGAGGGATTCCTTCAATGAAAGCATGGATGAACAATCCCACCATTAAAGCAACAGGAAGAATATTGTGTTCATTATGATGATGGAAGTGCCCATGTTCGAAACCTTTGGTAAGAGCTTCCAGAATCATCTGCAGAAGAACTCCTGCAATTACAAATATCCCAAGATTACTGCTTCCTGCAGAGGTATAGACCTGAGGGAAAACTTCATTGAGACAAATTGTAATTAAAAAACCGGCACTTAAGATCAGTAGATTTTTGGCCAGTTTTTCTTTTTTACCAAAGTGTTTTCCCAGGAATACTCCTGTAATTACACTTAGAATCAGTAAAAGTACTGTTGTCATTATTTTTTCTTAAATAAATTGATGCAACGCGGGGAATTTTCTTTGTTAAATTCATTCAGCTGATAATCTCCCCATATTTTTATTCTTTCAAAACCACATTCGGAAGCATAAGCATGAATGGCTTCTAATGTGTGAAGCTTTACTTTTTCAAAGAAATGAAAAGGTTTACCGTCTGCTTCAAAACGGATATCTTTGATGACATGTCTGCCCTCTATCTTTTTAAGAATCCTGAAATCTATATCACCGCGGGTGATTGCTGTTTCAGGAACTAAAGTTTTTCTTACATACTCTTCATTCAGATAATCCAGCACAAAATATCCTCCGGGTTTCAATGCATTGTAAACCGATTGGAATACTTTTTTATCATCATTTTCATTGTCAAAATACCCAAAACTTGTAAATAAATTGAATACAGCATCCATCGGGTCTGCATCAATTGGGTTTCTCATATCATGAACTTCAAAAAGGAGGGTTTGATTTTCATACTGTTTGTCAGATTCAATACTTTGTCTTGAAAGGTCCAGTCCCAAAACATCATACCCTAATTTATTGAGGAAAACAGAGTGTCTTCCCTTTCCGCAGGCAAGATCTATGATTTTCGACTGAGGCGGAAGCTGAAGGTCCGCTGTGAGCTTTTTAATGAAGTTTTCAGCTTCAGTATAGTCTCTGTTGCTATAAAGCAAATGATAATAAGGGGTATCAAACCAAGATTCAAACCATTCCATAATGCAAAAATAACTAAATTTGTGCGGTTAAAAGCAAAGTATTTTACAACATTAAGAGATTGAAAAATTCAATTGGACAAGAAGTTGGAGGGCTAATCTTTTAATTATTAAAGCTTTAAATCTTTTAATTCATACTTATGGATACAGAAAATATTAAAATACAGATAAAGACATTCTTCGGATTGGAGCAGATTCTGGCAGAAGAAATCAAAAAATTGGGAGGAAGAAATGTTGAAATTAAAAACAGGGCGGTAAATTGCGAAGGAGATCTGGGTTTTCTTTACAAGATCAATTACTCTGCAAGAACAGCATTGAAAATTCTGGTGCCCATTCATGAGTTCAAGGCTTTCAACCAGCATCAGTTTTATGACAGACTTTTCAAGTTTGAGTGGGAAAACTTCATGGATGTAGACCAATCTTTCTCTATTGATGCCACGGTAAACTCTGAAACGTTCAAGCATTCTCAGTTTGTGACTTTAAAAATGAAGGATGCCATCGTGGATTATTTTCAGGAAAAGTTCAAAAGACGTCCGAATGTAGAAACGAGAAATCCGGATATTAAATACCATCTTCATATTGACAGAGAATTGGTGATGATCTCAATGGATTCTTCAGGAGATCCTTTGTTTAAAAGAGGGTACAGAAGAGAACAGGGAGAAGCTCCTATCAATGAAGTGCTGGCGAGCGGAATGCTTCAGCTGGCTGGATGGGACGGAAAAGGAAATTTCCTTGATCCAATGTGCGGTTCCGGAACATTGCTGATTGAAGCAGCTATGATTGCTATGGATCTTCCGGCTCAGATCTTCAGAAAGAGATTCGGATTCCAGAACTGGAATAATTATGATGCAGAATTGTTCTCGAAAATTAAAGAATTCAGAATCAACAGAGTCAGACAGTTTGATGGGAAAATTGTTGGATATGACATTGATGCAAGAATGCTGAACGCTGCAAGAATGAATGTAGAAGCGGCAGAAATGGAAGATGTTATTGAGATTAAAAAACAAAACTTCTTTGAGTCTAAAAAGGAGCTTTTCCCTTTATTGATGGTATTCAATCCTCCATATGACGAGAGAATTTCCATTAATGATGACGATTTCTACAAGAAAATCGGAGATACCTTCAAAACTAATTATCCGAATACATTAGCATGGCTGATCTCTTCTGATCTTGAAGCCGTGAAGAAAATTGGTTTACGACCTTCAAGAAAGATCAAACTTTTCAACGGGAAGCTGGAAACGAGATTTTTACAGTACGAAATGTATGAAGGAACGAAGAAAGTACATAAATTGGAAGACAAATAAAGATTAGCTATGTCCTGGAATTTTTTAGATATATTCGATGTGGTTTTGGATGTATTTGGTCTGTTTAGCTCCGGATCAAAATCATCAGGCTCATCAGGCTCAAAACCTAAAAGAAAGGCTTTAAATCACAATGTAATATCTCAAAAGAAAGAGCTGAAAGATCCGGATATTCCACAGAAAAAATAACTGCAATAGAATTCAGTTGAATTAAAATAATAAAAAGAGGCTGTACTCATGTGTGCAGCCTCTTTTATTTTATCGGGCCAGTGAAGGAGCAAATCCATACTGCTTTTTAAAAGCATGTGAAAAATGCGACAGGTCCTCAAAACCTACTTCAAGAAAAACATCGGAAGGTTTTTTATTCTTTTCGGATAAATGATAATAGGCCAGTTCAAGACGTTTTTGCGTAAGCCAGCGCTGTGGTGTCGTTTGAAAAATCTTTCTGAAATCACGGTTGAAAGTTGATAAACTCCTTCCCGTAAGATATCCGAATCGTTCCAAAGGCATATTGAACATATAATTCTTTTCCATAAAATTGATAAGATCCACTTTTCCCGGTTCATCAAAATCAGCGAGTACAGAATCTATATTCTGATCAATTTCCCTTAAAATACTGATGGCTTCAGTGATCTTCAGGTGAGCGATATTCTCAGGAAATGATCCTTCAATCTCAAAATAGGGAATGAGTGACGCAAGACAGCTGTTCAGAAGCGGATGACTGCTGAAACTGTGAATGTTGGATTCCTGTGGACTGTTGTTCTTTTGATAGTCAACAGCGCTGTAAAATGCTTTCAACCGTTCTGTGGTAAGATGCATCACTACTGCTTTATGAGGAAGCCCATCTTTTGGATAATTGATAATCGTGGCAAGATGATTTCTCGGAATCAGAAATAGATCTCCGGCTTTGAAAATATAGGTTTTGTCTGCCTGGATAATTTTCGTTTCTCCTGATATGAACCAGACCAGCATATGATATTCAAAAACCGTTTCTGTTTTGAACAGCTTATCATCATAACTGGAAAGCTTGATATCCGGCGTGAGGTATTGTATCTGGAAATCCATTGTCAAAAGTTTTTCATTACAAATGTATTTAAAAACGGCGACTATATAGAATTTTACACCATTGTCATTGACTACGTCGAATCTTCGATTTCTGACGAAGGAAGAATCTCATGTAAAGTTTAGATTCTTCATTTCACTGCGTTACATTCAGAATGACAGTGTCATAAAAAGATAGAAGGATTAGTGTAGGGTTGTATATAATTGCCTAAAAACAATTATTTGGTGTCAAAGTTAAATCCCAACATCTTTTCACTCAATTTCCATAATTGCTCTGCATTTTTTTTGTCAATAGAATAAGGCTGTACTCCACGGATGGTAGCCGGTTCATCAAACCTGTGTTCAATTTGTCCTTTGTCGATTTCTGCAATATTACAGTTTTCACAATAAACTCCGCCGATTCCGTTAAGCTGTGGACTTACAGCGCACCAGATCGTAGTAGCAGCTCCTTGTTGAATGGTTTTTAACCTTGCTTCAACTTCCGGTTTGATATTTCCGTTTTCATCATGCGTTCCGAGCTGCTTAAAAAGCTCAATAGGTTCTTCTCTGCCCAGATCAGTACCATAGACTGAACCTGGATGAAGGGAATACGTTCTGATATTGAATTCTTTTCCTCTTTCATCAAGTTCCACGGCAAACAGATTACAGGCTGTTTTAGATTGTCCATATCCGGAAAGCGTGTCATACTCTCGTTTTTCAAAATTCGGGTCTTCAAAATCAAAAGGAGCCATCTGATGACCATATGAAGAAACACTTATAACCCTTGCTCCATCTGCTTTTTTCAGAGCCGGCCATAATTTTGCGGTAAGATGAAACTGCCCAAGGTAATTGGTTGCCAATTGAGATTCGATACCTCTGCTGTCCCTGCGGAGAGGAACCCACATGATGCCTGCATTATTAATGAGAATATCCAGGCTTCTGCCTGACGATACAAATTTTTCTGCAAAAGCGTCAATAGATGCCGGATCCATCAGATCCATTTTTTCGAGTTCAACATTTTCAATTCCTGAAAGATTTTTTCCTGCTTTTTCAATATCTCTTGCGGGAATAATGACATGTGCTCCGGCGAAGGTAAGAGTTTTTGTCGTTTCAAGGCCGATTCCTGCATACCCGCCGGTAATGATAACTGTTTTTCCGGTAAGATCAATTCCCTTTATGACTTCCTGAGCTGTTGAGTAAGCATTAAATCCTGATTGAATAGGTTGTTGCATTGTACTGATAATAGATTCCATTTTGTTGTTGTTTTAAATTTCTAAAGCAAAATTATGATGGATTCCTTAGCTTTATTTTGTTTAAAATGTCAAATGTCTTGGCTCAGAATTTCATTTGTAAAATCCATTTTCTGAGAAAGATAAAAAGCCACTTCGTTAATTTCTCTGAATAAGCTGTTAAACTGTTTGTAGGTTGTTCTGCGAATAAGTAATTTTGAAAAATTTTCAATTTGAAGCCTACTATTTCCATTGTCGTTGCCATTTACAACCGAAAAGACGAACTTTTTGAGTTGCTGACCTCTCTTACCCAGCAGACAGATAAGGAGTTTGAGATCATTATTGTAGATGATGGTTCTCTGATCGATCTGAAACCTACCATCAAAAACTTTGAACAGGGATTGGATATTAAATATTTCAGAAAAGATAATTCAGGACCGGGACTGACAAGAAATTATGGGGCGGCAAGAGCAGCAAATGAATGGCTGGTATTTGTAGACAGTGATGTCATTGTTGAAAAAGATTATATTGAACATATTAAAAATGATATCCTTACCATTCCTTGTGATGCGTTTGGAGGAGCGGATAAGGCTCATAAAGGATTTAATCTGATGCAGAAGGCTATTTCCTATTCCATGACTTCTGTTTTTACAACCGGAGGAATCAGAGGAAGTAAAAAGGCAGTTTCCAAATTTCAGCCCAGAAGTTTTAATATGGGCGTGAAAAAAGAGGTCTTTAGGAAAGTAGGCGGGTTTTCTGAAATGAGAATAGGAGAGGATCCGGATCTATCCATGACCCTTTGGGAAAATGGATTTACCACTGCTTTTTTTGATGATATTGCAGTATATCATAAACGTAGAGTTGATTTTGGTAAATTCTCCAAGCAGGTCTATCAGTTTGGCTGTGCAAGACCGATCCTTAATCAGAGACATCCGAATTATGTGAAGATTTCTTTTGCGTTTCCTACCTTATTTATGTTGGGCTATATGATGGGCTTTCTGGAGTATTTTATAATGCATAGAGGGATCATACTGGCCTTCTATGGATTGTACACTTTTTTGGTGTTTTTTCATGCGTTATTATTGACTAAAAATATTAGTATTGCCGGTATGGCGGTTATCTCCACTTATATTCAGATGTTTTCCTACGGATATGGGTTTCTGAAATCCTGGATTTTGCTGAATGTTTTAAGAATGAAGCCAGAGGAGGCTTTTCCTCATCATTATTATAAGAAATAATAGGAGCATCCTGTACAGGTTTTGGCTAAAGCCGTTAAGGTTTATTTCTTTGATAAATGGGCTGAAGCCCATTCCTATTGAATTCTTTTATGGTATAAATTAAAACGGAAATAATAAAACACAACGTTTGTCATTCTGCAGGAATCCAACTCCTTATTTATCATTAATTTATTATCCAAATTAAAAAAAATCAACCTAGGTTCCTACGGAATGACAGACTGTATGGATAATCTAAGCGAATAATTTGTATTGAATAAGTGTACATATATACATTCCGCTTTTCATTCCGTAGGAATCTAGACAGGAATCTAGTGAGTTAAACTAAAAATAAAAAAAGACTGTTTCAATTGGAACAGCCTTTTTACAATAAATTAGGATATGGAAATGTTTTCATGGTGGTTAAGAACACCTACTTTCAGCATACACTCCTTCATTTTATGGTACGTTCTTTTAATATCGTGGTCAAGGCCAATGGAGAATCTGATCAATCCGTCAGAAATCCCTATAGATGCTCGTTCTTCCTCTGGAATTTCAGATGAAGTAGACTTCCCTGAGCAAGAGAATAGTGTTTTATAGAAGCCTAAACTTACTGCAAGATAGCCAAGGTTTTCTGCCTGCATCAGCTCCATCAGTTCATTGGCTTTTTCTGTGGTGCCTGCATCCAGAGTCAGTAATCCTCCGTAGCCGTATTCTTCATGAATCATGCTTTTCATTAACTCATGGTTTTTGTGCGATGATAATCCCGGATAAGATACTTTTAAGCCATCTGCCTCAAATCTTTCAGCAAGATACATGGCGTTGTGGCTATGCTGTTTTATTCTGATATGTAATGTTCTCAGGTTTTTTAAGATACTTGAAGATCTTAAGCTGTCCATGGTAGGTCCAAGAAGCATACAGGCTCCGGAATTTACATTTTTAGTATCATCAATAAATGCCTGTGTTGCACAATATACACCTCCTACCGTATCACTGCTTCCGTTGATGAACTTTGTTAAACTATGGATCACAACATCTGCCCCGAATAACGTTGGAGAGATTGAAAGAGGAGAGAAGGTATTATCTACAATCAGTTTCAGATTGTGTTTTTTACAGATTTCAGAAAGTTTTCTAAGGTCTGCCACCTCAAGAAGTGGATTGCTTACACTTTCACAGTAGATTACTTTAGTATTGGGAGTGATAGCATTTTCTATAGACTCAAAATTGTTGATATCAACAAAGCTGGTTGCAACATTAAACTGAGGCATGAAGTTTTTAAGAAAAGCATACGTTCCTCCGTAGATGGTTCTGCTTGAAATAATATGGTCACCACTTTTGCACACCTGCATCAAAACCGAAGTAATAGCTCCCATTCCTGATGCTGTAACGTTGGCAGATTCCGTGTTTTCCAACTTGGCAAGAGCCTGCGCCAGATAAAGATTCATCGGGGATGAATGTCTGGAATACAGGTAGCATCCTTCTGCATTTCCTTCGAAAGTATCAAACATGGTCTTTGCAGAAAGGAATGTATAAGTAGAACTATCAGAGATAGAAGGATTTACTCCTCCGAATTCCCCAAAATACTGAAGATCCTGGATCTCGTTGGCTGCGTTAAAGTTTTCCATAAATATTGTTTTTATTTTATTGTTCCAATTTGCACTAATTTGCTAATTATTACAACATAAATTTGAATTTATAGAAAATAAAACTGTAAAATATTGTTTGTTTAGAAAAATTATTTAGTATCTTCGATATTGTTAAACTTTTACCAAAAAAATATCTATGGAACTTGACGAAATTGATAAGAAACTGTTACTTTTTTTGCAGGATGACTGTAAGCAAACCACCAAAGAGCTCTCCGGTAAGCTTGGATTATCTGTTACCGCAGTTTATGAGCGTGTGAAAAAGCTTGAAAATGCGGGCGTTATTTCAAAATATGTAGCCTTGCTGGACAAAAGCAAAGTTAAGAAAAATTTTATCGTCCTGTGTCATGTCAAATTAAGCCAGCATAAAAAGGAATTTGTACTTCAGTTTGAAAAGGAGGTGATGGACCTGCAGGAGGTTACAGAGTGTTTTCATGTAAGCGGAGATTATGATTATATCCTTAAAATAGGGGTGAAAGATATTGAAGATTATCGCAGCTTTATGCTGACGAAACTGACGACGCTTCAGCACATCGCAAGCACGCATAGCTCATTTATGATTTCCGAAGTAAAAAATACAACGGCGATTGTATTGTAGATTATTAAAAATTTTCCTGCTTAGCTATTGGTTTTCTTTCGTTATTTTATCAATAAAATAATGAAGTCTTTTGATGTCTGCTCTTCCTTTGTTTTTATCATTTAAAAAGCAGGTCGTCACAATAACCATTTTTAAATCCGGGATGACACAGATGAGCTGCCCGCCATAACCTGTTGCTACGAATGCCTGATGTCCGTTGGTTTTTCTTCGCCACCAATAATAGCCATATCCGTTGGCATTAGGCATTACATCCCATGAATCCAGTTTTACCTGTTCAGAAGTGGATTCCTGAATCCATTTTGGAGAGACAATCTGTTTGCCGCCAAACTTTCCGTTGTTAAGGATCATGGATCCAAACTTCAGCATATCATCTGGTTTCATAAAAAGTTCTGAGCCAGCAAAATTTCTGTTCATGGAATCTGTGTCCCATCGGGTAACATTCATTTTTAAAGGCCTGAAAAGATTTTCTGTCGCAAATTGTTTCAGATTGGTCTTTACAATTTTTGCCAATGCAGCACCAAAAAGATGAGATTCCCCACTGTTATAGTTGAATACAGTACCCGGATATTCTTCAAAAGGTAGATCCAGCACAAATTTTACAGGATCACCGGAAAATGACATGGCTGTTGAAATTTTTGAATTTTCAGTCCAGTCGAAACCTCCCTGCATGGTCAGGAGATTTTTTAACGTTAATGTATTTCTTATTGAATCATGAAGAACTTTCCCTTCAATATTGGAAATGTTTTTAAAACTGCTTCTTGAAATATTATATTCCGGAAGGATTTTTAAAACCGGAGTATTGAGATTGGGTAGTATGTTTTTATCTTTTGCGATACCTGCCAGAACAGATACGATGCTTTTGGTAACAGACTTTATACTGAAGACTGTTTCTTTATTCGCTCCGTGAAAATACTGCTCATAAATTATCTTATTATTTTCAGAAATAATAAAAGATCCCAGAGATGGAATGCTGTCATTGATTTCTTTGGTGAATTGGTCTGTAAACTCTTTGGGTAATTCTTTGTTGAAAGCCGTCTGTGCTTTCAATTCAGAACAGAATAGGCTAAGACACAGCATTGTCACAACCTGCAGTATTTGCTTTGATCTCATTGTTTAAAAAAGAAGGGATACATTATTAGTTGGTGAAAAAATACATTAAAATCTGTCCGAAACAGAACTGTAATTCAATTTTGGACAGATTTTAGCTGATGTTTTCAATTCCTCTAAATTATGAAAAACAATGAAGTTTTAAATATGTTTTAAAGAATATTTTTAATTTTTTTAATGATTTCAGGGTGTGAAATAGTCTACTTTAAAAAAAGAAATTAAACCAACACTCCGTTTTTAGAAGAAATAGGATCCGGAAGATCGGTTTCTCCGCTCATCTGAAGAAGGTCAATTTCAATGGTTCTGCAGATGGAAAGCATGGGAACGTCAAACATCAATCCTGCAAAAGGGTTTTCAGAATAATCTCCCACCAGTTCCATAATAATGTAGATCCATCCGATAATGATACAAAATGGAATAGAAGTCCATATTCCCCAATCACCAAGCTTTGCAAACTCATTTACTAATCCTAGCGGAAGGAGCATGATAAAAAGAATATTAAAAACAAAGGCTGTACTGGCAAACTGTCTTGGAGAAGGAAATTTTTTGATTCTTTCGGCCTGTCCCTGAAAATTATAGAATTCATTCAGAGCGTTCTGCAGCTGAGTCTGGTTGAATTCTGTAATCGCACCCATGTTTTTAAGCTCATTGATGTCTTTAGCCTGTTGAGATACCAGGTAGGTGGCGAAGTTTTTGTAATCATCTTTAAGTTCATATTCTTCCTCCGAAAGGTATTTATGGAGGAAAATAGGAGCTCTTCCGTAATCCGGGAATCCAGCTTTGATCAGTCTGTTTCTTCGAAGGTTGATATTCCCGAATTTCTTTTCTGTACTGATATGTTCCCATTCTGTAGGCACCAAAAGCTGTTCACGGAAAGTATATAACCATGCAATATGTCGGAAGACGATTCTTTTTTTACGGTCTTCAAGATCAAAAACGCCAATTCCTTCATTTTTGGTATCAAAAGCATATACCATAGAAGCAAATGAACGGCTTGAATTCACAATACCGCCCCAGATTTTTCTGGCTTCCCAAAGCCTGTCATAAGCCTGGTTATTTTTAAAACCAACAAGGAATGCTTCTGCTGTACCAATCAGTGCCACAGGAACCCACGGAATTGTCATCCAGTGCCAGTTGAAGAAATAAAAGAAAACAGCAATCAATGTACACCAGATAGAGATTAAGACAAGATGTATACCTGCTAGATTGAGAACCTGTTTATAATTGACGTATTTGGTTGTGATCATAAAGATAGATGTGTTTTGCGTGTAGAGACAAAATAAATACCAAACTGTGATGGGTTTTGTTTTGTAATGCCTGTCAGGTAATGGATAATCGGGTTTTCTTGGTTGATAATAGTCTAGGATTGAGATTGATAATCTTAAATAAATGTAGTGAAAAAAATGCATAAAAAAACCTCTAAAAATTTTAGAGGTTTTAATTTTATGTAAAATTAATATTTCAGCAATTCTTCGATCTTACTGCTGAGCTTTTCAGCATTAGGAAGCATTTCTTTTTCCAGTATCAGGTTAATTGGGACAGCTGGAACATCCAGTGATCCCATGGTTTCTACCGGTGCATCAAGATATTTGAAGCAGTTTTTAGAGATACGGTGGGCAAAAGCTTCTGCAAAAGAGTTGTTAAGCTGTTCTTCTGTGAGAACGATACATTTTCCGTGAGCCTTTACTCTTTCAAAAACAAGTTCTTCATCCAGAGGAATTAATGTTCTTAAGTCAATCACTTCAACTCTTCCGTTGAAATTCTTAGCGGTTTCTTTAGCCCAGTAAACTCCCATTCCGTAAGTAACCACTAATAAGGTTCTGCCTTTTTCAGTTTCCTCCTTATCAGCTTCGATGATTACTTTACCTTTTCCAAACGGAAGAACATAATCTTCAGCTGGTTCTATCGTTTTAGCATCTTCGGTTCCCGGAACTTTACTCCAATATAATCCTTTGTGCTCCAGCATTACTACCGGGTTCGGATCGTAATAAGCTGCTTTTAACAGACCTTTAAAGTCTGCTGCATTACTTGGATATGCTATTTTGATTCCTTTAATATTGGCTAAGATACTTTCAACACTTCCGCTGTGGTAAGGACCACCGCCGCCATATGCTCCGATAGGAACACGGATGATATTGCTTACAGGGAATTTTCCGCCACTTAGATAGTTGGATTTTGAAATCTCTGTGATTAGCTGGTTGATTCCCGGATAAATATAGTCAGCAAACTGAACTTCGACAATTGGTTTTAAGCCCACAGCACTCATTCCCGCTGTAGATCCAATGATATAAGCTTCCTGAATGGCTGTGTTGAAAACTCTTTTGCTTCCGAATTTTTTTCCTAAAGTAACCGTTTCACGGAATACGCCACCAATTCTTTCACCTACATCCTGTCCGTAAAGAAGAGCTTCAGGGTGTTTCCACATCAGTTCCTGAATCGCGTGGATGGCAGCATCCACCATTACAATTTTTTCTCCATTAGCTGGTTCACGTGTTCCTGCTTCCTCCGTAATAGGAGTGGGAGCGAAAACGTGCTGCATAACGGTTTCAGGCTTCGGGTCTTCAGCATTTTTAGCCTTTTCAAAAGCTTCTTCAGCTTCCAGGCGGGCCTTTTTTGTGATCTGTTTTAAAAGATCTTCATCAGTACCTGTTTCCAGTAAATGTTTTCTAAGGATTTCTCCCGGATCTTTAGCTCTATGTTTAGTTAAATCTTCTTCGTCTCTATAGAATTCTCTTCTTACTCCTGAAGTATGGTGGCCGATCAAAACTGTTTTTGCGCAAACGACTAAAGGTTTTCTTTCTGTTCTTACAAAATCTACGGCCTTCTTCATCGCTTCGAAACTTTCTACGAAATCTGTTCCGTCAACTCTCATTCTGCTCAATCCGGTGAATCCGGCAACAAAATCATAGGCATCACAGGTTCTCGCTTCGTCCTTCGTTACGGAAATTCCCCACTCATTATCCTGTACAAGGAAGATGATAGGAAGCTGATGTAAAGCGGCAAACTGTAAAGCCTCACTCACTTCACCTTCTGTAACAGAATTGTCTCCTAGGCTGCAGACCACAACAGGATTATTTTCGAACTCCTGCAGATTGAAGTCCTGAATGTATTTGATTCCCTGTGCTACTCCTGTAGTAGGGATCGTTTGCATTCCGGTTGCAGAACTCTGGTGAACAATCTTAGGTTTGTTTTCATCTCTGCTTGAAGGATGGGAATAATAAGATCTTCCTCCGGAAAAAGGATCATCAGCTTTAGCCAGTAATTGAAGCATCAACTGATAAGGTTCAAAACCAATTCCTAAAAGAATACTCTCGTCTCTGTAATAAGGAGAAACCCAGTCTTCTTTCTTTAGCTGATAGGCTGTTGCAAGCTGTATTGCTTCGTGGCCTCTTGAAGTACTATGAACGTATTTACAGATATTTCTGTTTTCTTCGTAAATATCAGCCATTGCTTTGGCCAGCATCATATGATTATACGCTTTGAGCAATATATCCTGAGAAACTTTTTCGTGAAGTGCATTTTCCATAGGAAGCAAATATACACAAAAAAACAAAATACTAACAACTGTTAGTATTTTGTATAAAATCTTTGTAGATATAGGTTATTCCTTGATCACTTTTTTAGAAATAACATCTTTGTCTGTTTTTACTTCAATGATGTATATCCCTTTTGTATAAGAAGATAAATCTACTGTTTCCTTCTCATTATTAATAGTACCACTTTGTAATTTCTTACCAGTAAGGTCATATACATTGAATGTAGATTTTTTAGGAGCTTTCAGAATGTTTGTAAAATCTTTCGTTACCGTAGGAGCAATGGCAAGACTGCCAAGAGAGTTTGCAGCATCCTTAGTTCCTAATAACTCAGTAAATCCGGTTACTATGACAGAATAGTTTTGAGGAGCATTACCTCCTGTATTGTTTTTCAGTATTCCTTTATTGGTGATCTCTATTTTATAAGTTCTTCCGGCAACCGGAGCATCAATTACAACCTGCTCTACATTATCTACCGTATTGTCTCCTTTGGTAGCGGGAGTCATTGGATTGTTGGCATCCAGTTTCCATGGATAATAAACCGTATTGGTAGTAGTGTCTGTAATTTTCAGATCCAGATCATTAATCAGTTTGGAACTTCTGTTATTGTAAATATTACTCCATTGATTAGTAAAGTTGGTAAACTCAGGATCTATCCATGATATCGTAACTTTTAAGGGTTCAGAGCCGGAGGCTTTTACTGTTTTTACATTGGTAACTCCGCTGTTTAATGTTTCATCATTAAAGATAATACTGTTGTTGGATTTCCCTACAAGAAGTTCAGCTCCTTTCTTTGCATCAATAAACCCCCAACCAAATTGTGGATCAGGGCCAATATTTCCTGCTTCTTTCGCTGAGTGTACCATTAAGGTTTTTGCTGATGCTGCATTTAATAAGTTTCCGGAAAACAGTTGTTTGTTAATCTGGGTCCAAAGTCCAACGATCCCTGTTACTACAGGTGCAGAATAAGAAGTCCCATCTCCTATACTAATTGTACTGCCTCCAGTGGCGTTATTGTCTGTCCATGCACTGGCAACACTTGTTCCTACAGCGGTAATATCCGGTTTGATACCTCCGTCATCTCTTGGTCCTGCACTGCTATAAACGGAATGGATAACATCTGAAGAGTTTGTATATCTCCCATCATTAGTTGTAATTCTATCCGCTGCTGCTACAACGATAATATTTTTCCCTAAAGAGCCAATTCCTATACAGTCATACCCTTGAGCGCAATTATTGGGAGGTAAAACATCGGTTGCGGTGAATTCAACCAGATTTCCCGAACTATTTTTATAATATTTTTTATAAGTGCTTGTATCAGCACTAGGTCCTTCACCAAATGAATTCCCTGCGGACTTTACAATAATGTATGATGGATTGTTGTATACAATCTGATCATAATCACGGTCATTGGTATGATAAGTTCCCTGAGCATCAAATGTAGTATTGGGGCTTGAAAATGCTCCATTCCATACCCATGAAGGTTCATTATTAATCAGTTGAGGATCTGCCCATCCCTGATTGGTTCCATAGGAATGATTGGAAATATTGGGTTGGGCTGTTGTGATTTTTTGAAATACTGTTTTTTGGGTAGTTTCGCCGTCCAGAACAGAAGTTCCAAAAGCATAAGCATCTATAGTAGAGTTTGGTGCAATCCCTTTGAAATTAACCTGTCTTGTTGTACCATCTGTAAACGTTACAGTGTATGGGTAATCTTTTGCACCTATAAAGCTGGAAACAGCTGTTGCGTGATCTCCATAGTTGACAGTACTGCTTTCTTTGTTCGTTATTCTATTGGGTAGATTATTAAAAAAAACGTGACTAGCAAATACTCTTGCTACTCCGGATGAGGTGCTTCCGTCGAAAATGGTGAACTTAATACCCTCTCCATTAAAGGATCCTGTTAAACCTGTAATAGTTCCTCCCTGTAAAAAATCAGAATTGGAGTTTTTAATCTGGTCCATATCATGAGCTTGAAAAAAATAAGGTCTGTTATCGGGTAAAAATCCTGCCAGATTGGTTCTTTGCTGCTCAATCTCTTTTAAAACTTCAGTTGTTTTATTAGAGCCATATCGTTTAGATACATAAGAATCAAACCTCTCATTGTTGTCTATTCTTTGACGTTCTAATTTTCTATTTAATTCTTCATTATTTTGCGCACTTGTCAATGTAATGATCAATGTGCTGATTAAAAGTAATTGTTTCTTCATTTTTGAGTAATAAATTGTAAAAATTATAGTTGATCAAATCTATAGCAAAAAACTGATAACTAGTTGGTTTTGGTAAATAATTCTAATTTTTTTAATAATATTTTAATGTTTTATTTTATACTTCTTTGAGTTGTTTATATTTTTAATAAAAACGTATTGATTTTGTTATTGGGAATTATGCTTTATTCTTAATGTTTGGTGTAAATTATTTGGAAAAAATGGAGTAACTTTACATTCTCTTTTATAAAAAAGTTAGAACATTATATGTATTTAATTTTTGACACAGAAACAACAGGTTTACCAAAAAATTTCAACGCTCCGCTTTCAGATTCGGAAAACTGGCCAAGAATGGTTCAGATTGCATGGCAGGTACATGATGATGACGGGAATTTGGTTGAAAACCAGGATTATATAATAAAACCTGAAGGATATGATATTCCCTTCAACGCAGCCCGTATTCACGGAATTACTACGAAAATTGCCAATGAAGAAGGCCGTGACCTTGAAGAAGTTTTAAAAGAATTTGCTGAAGTTTTAGATAGAGTAAGAGTCGTTTCCGGACACAATGTGGAATTCGATTACAATATCGTAGGAGCAGAATTTTACAGAAAAAACCTTAAAGATAATCTGCAGGAAAAACCTAAAGCAGATACCATGATTTTGGGAACCGACTTCTGTCAGTTAGGCGGAGGAAGGGGTGGAAAATACAAATCTCCAAAGCTTGAAGAACTTTATGAAAAGCTTTATGGGAGTAAGTTTGATGAAGCCCATAATGCTGCAGCTGACGTAAATGCTACGGCAAGAGCTTTCTTTGAAATGATGAGAATTGGAGTGGTTCCCGCAGAAACATTAAAGATTTCTGAGGATCAGCTGGCGTATTTCAAGAGCCTTTATCCGGATCCGATAAAGCCTTTCAATATTGTTATCAGAAGGCAGGTTGCAGATTTTCATAATAAGAAAAAGCAGCAGGATTTCGGAAGTGTTGATGAGATTGATCTGGGCAAATATTTCAATTTTGACAATCACAGTGTTTTCTCAACATTAATGGCGACTTCCAGTATTAATGATTTAATTAAAAAAGCTACGGATGACAATTTTCCTGCCGTTGGAATGGTGGATTTGGGAAATATGATGGGTGCCTTTAAATTTGTTTCAGCAATTGAAGGAGCAAATGCTGACCGTGCAAAAAAGCATAAAGAATATCTGGCGAAAAAGCAGGAAGCAGAGGAAAACGGAGAAGAATTTAATGAGGCTGAGCCTGTTTCAGAACCTTTGATTCCTGTTGTAGGCTGTGAATTTTATATTTCAGACCGTTACGAACAGAAGCAGTTTACCAAAGATGATCCTGACAGAAGAACGCAGGTGGTTTTGCTGGCGAAAGATTTTGAAGGATATAAAAACTTGGCAAAACTTTCAAGTATCGGTTTCTTAAAAGGATTTTATTTTGGAGTTCCTAGGATCAGCCGTGAATTGATTGCTGAGTATAAAAAAGGTTTAATTGCCCTTACTTCCGGAATTCTGGGAGATATTCCGGATGCTATTTTAAATACCGGTGAGCAAAAAGGGGAGGAGCTTTTCAAATGGTGGAAAGATACTTTTGAAGATGACTTTTATGTTCAGATTCAAAATCATAAACTGCCTGAAGAAGAGCATTTAAATGATGTTTTACTGCATTTTGCAGATAAATATAATGTTAAAATCTTAGCCCAGAACGAAACTTTTTATACCAATAAAGACGATTCTAATATTCAGGATATTGTAAGCTGTATCAAAGACGGGGAAAAATTGACAACTCCTGTCGGAAAAGGCTTTGGAAAGAGAAGAGGATTGGCTACCGGAGAATATTACATCAAAAATTCTGACGAAATAAAAGAAGCGTTTTTAGCTTATCCGGATGCTTTTGATGCTTATGAAGAATTCACTGCAAAATTTAAACCTTATACTTTAAAAAGAGACGTTTTACTTCCAAAATTCGATATTCCGGAAGAATTTATTCATCCAGAAGATGAGATTGATGGTGGGAAACGTGGTGAAATGGCGTATTTGAGGCATTTAACATATGAAGGAGCGAAAATAAGATATGCAGAAACCGGAATCACAGACGAAATTAAAGAACGTCTGGATTTTGAGCTGGAAGTAGTTGCTAATACAGGATATCCGGGTTACTTCCTGATTGTACAGGATTTTTGTAATGAAGCAAGGAAAATGGGTGTTTGGGTTGGTCCGGGCCGTGGTTCTGCTGCAGGTTCTGCTGTGGCATATTGTACCGGAATTACAAACGTAGATCCTATTAAATATGATTTGCTTTTTGAGAGATTTCTGAATCCGGAAAGGGTTTCCATGCCGGATATTGATATTGACTTTGATGATGAGGGACGTGATAAAATCATTAAATGGGTAGTTGAAAAATACGGTAAAAATCAGGTAGCACAGATTATTACGTACTCTGTTTTGGGGGGGAAATCTGCGATAAAAGATGCAGGAAGAGTATTAGATGTTCCTATTCCTGATACGAATAATATTGCAAAATTAATTCCGCCAAGCCCGGGGATGAACATTGCGAAAGCTTTATCTAAATATGATAAGCTAAAACCGGAAGAACAAATGCTTGTTGATGAAATGAGATATGTTCTGAATAGTCCGGATGATGCCCGCCATGATGTACTTGCGAGTGCGAAAAAAATGGAAGGCTGTATCAGAAATACCGGTATTCACGCCTGCGGGGTGATTATTACTCCGGAAGATGTAAGTAATCTTGTGCCCGTTACCATTGCTGCAAAAGATGCGGATATTCTGGTTTCACAGTTTGATAACTCCGTGGCGGAAAGTGCAGGTCTTCTGAAGATGGACTTCCTGGGGTTGAGAACTTTGACGATCATTAAGGATGCATTGAAGCTGGTAAAGGCAAGATATGGACTGGATATTAATCCGGATCATATTCCCCTTGATGATGCCAAAACATATCAGTTGTTTAAAGAAGGACGAACAGTAGGGATTTTCCAGTATGAAAGTCCCGGAATGCAAAAATATATGAGGGAGCTTAAGCCAACGGTTTTTGCCGACCTTATTGCCATGAACGCTTTGTACCGTCCGGGTCCTATCAAATATATTCCAAACTTCATTAACAGAAAGCACGGAATTGAAGAGATTGTTTATGACTTACCGGAAACAGAAGAATATTTAAAAGAAACCTACGGGATTACCGTTTATCAGGAGCAGGTAATGCTTTTGTCCCAGAAATTGGCCAATTTTACAAAAGGTGAAGCCGATACTTTGAGAAAAGCGATGGGTAAAAAGCAGATTGATGTCCTTAATAAAATGTACCCGAAATTCATTGAAGGAGGCAGAAAGAACAATCTGAATGAAGAAAGGCTGGAGAAAATCTGGAATGACTGGAAGGCCTTTGCAGAATATGCCTTCAACAAATCTCACTCTACCTGCTATGCATTTATTGCTTACCAGACAGCTTACCTGAAAGCCAATTATCCTGCAGAGTACATGGCGAGTGTAATGAGTAATAACATTAACAATACGGATTCAATTACCATGTTCATGGAGGATTGTAAAAGTATGGGAGTGGATGTATTAGGACCGGATGTAAATGAATCTCAATATAAATTCTCTGTAAACGAAAAAGGACAAATCCGTTTCGGGTTGGGAGCAATCAAAGGAATTGGGGAAGGTCCGAGTGAAGGAATTACACGGGAAAGAGCGAATGGAAGATTCAAAAATATCTATGATTTCTTTGAAAGAATTCTGCCTTCGCAAATGAATAAAAGAGTAGCGGAGAGTTTGGTGCTTGCGGGAGCTTTTGATGAATTGGATTCTTTCCACAGAGGTCAGTATTTTGATATTGATATGTCTGGAAGAACCAATCTCGAAAGGTTGATCAGATACGGACAAAGCTTCCAGGAGAGTAAAAATGAGATGGAACATTCTCTTTTTGCGGATTTTGCAGAAGAAGTTCAGATTGAGCAGCCGAAACTGGCACCTTGCCCTGAATGGCCAAATATGCATAAGCTTAATAAAGAGAAAGAAACGATTGGATTTTATCTCTCTGCGCATCCTTTGGATGAATTTAAATACCAATATCAGTTTATGCAGGGGCAGCTTTCTAAAAAGTCTGTATTGGAAAAAGATGAGGAAAAAGTGGTCATAGATGAAGCGCCAATTCTCGAAAAAGACTCTACTGATGAGGTTGCAGATCTTATAGAAATTGTTTCTGATGACATCGTTGCTGGTGAAGAGGAAGAGATTATAGAAGAAGTTATAAAAAAAGCTGAACCGAAAGGCGTTTTTCATTTTTTGAATCTTGATGAAGTAGACGCTTATAAGGAACAGGCTTTTGCCAATAAACAGGAGGAACTTTTTGAAGAAAAGAAAAAAGACTGGAAAACCCTGCAAAAAGAAAGAGAAAACGGTGGCGGTGGAAAAGAATATACTGTTGCCGGTCTGATCACAGAATATGTGGTGAAAGATGGTTTCAGAAGTGGCGAGAAAGTAGCTTTTGTAACCCTGGAAGATTATTCGGGATCGTATTCATTCAGATTGGGAGACCGGGATTATATGAGGCTGAAGGAAAAGCTGGAAGTTCAGAGGTTTGTTATTTTCAAAATAAAATTCGCTCAGGTGAAAGATGGAAGAGTCTTTGTAAATGTAAATGATGTGATAGAGCTTCAGGAAGCATTCGAACGATTTGCGAAGAGTATTTCCTTGGTTATGGATGTTATGGATGTACGGGCTGAAGATCTTGACTTTTTCAGAACGGTTCTTGATAGGAACAAAGGAAATCAAAAGCTGAAGTTTTTTATTAAAAATCTTGAAGATGATTCCCATATTGAAGTACAGTCAATGAAACATTCGGTGGATTTGAATGGGGATTTGATTAAAGAAATTCAGCTTCTTAATAAATATGAGTTTTATTTAAACTAGAAAAATAGACAATAAGTATAGAGAGTGATCAAAAGTCACTCTTTTTTTTGTTTGTGTATTATAAGTTTTGATGAAAATTTATAAATAGTTTTTTATAATAAATAGAAAAATTTTCTACAGTCTATTTTAATGATATACTATATTAATTATTTGATTGTTAGTGCTTTAATCATTTTTCAACAAATTGCGAAATACATATTTAAATTAAATAAACGTTTGATTTTATTTGATTTTGTGAATGTAATTGGCTATTTATTATTAAAATTTTATGATAATTTTTAATATTTGAAATAATATTTATACATTTATCGCCCTAACTTTTATTATTACTATTTATGAAGAAATTATTACTATTAAGTCTATTTTTAATAGCTTCCATTACCAATGCCCAGATAATGCTGGGAAGCGGGACTACCCAGGGCGGGTATGTTCCTATTGATGTCAACTACGGATACAACTACACACAGCAGATTTTTACTAAAAGTGAAATTAACGCCAACGCTGCGGGTAATATTACCGGGATGAAGTTTTATTTACCGAATAATGCTGATATTACAAAATCAGTAGATTGGGTGGTATATGTAGGTCATACTACTAAAACATCTTTTTCCAGTACTACAGACTGGATTCCTGTATCTGGCCTGTCTCAGGTGTTTTCAGGGACAGTAAGTGCTTCCGGAGGTGAAGTGACTGTAAACTTTACCACACCTTTTGCTTATAACAATACGGATAACCTGGTTGTTGCTGTGGATGAGAATACTACAGACTACACAGCAACGTCAAATAGATTCTATACTTTTACAGGGGCTTCCAATTCAACTTTGTATTATAGAAGTGACGCAACCAATCCGGATCCAGCTTCACCACCTACAGGAACAAGAACAGCAACAAAATCTGTTGCAAGTCTGCTAGGACTTACTCCGGGAACTCCCGCTTGTCCTGTTGTTTCTGCACCTGCGGCTGCGGCAACAGGTGTTTCTGTATTGCCAACCATCAGTTGGGCTGTTGCAAGTTCTGCGTCATCATATAAGATCAGCATCGGAACAACACCGGGAGCTACCAATGTGATGAACATGCAGGATGTAGGAAATGTCACTTCTTATACTCTTACAAATTCTTTGAGTTTCGATACTCAATACTATTATACAGTATATGCTGCCAATTCTACGGGAGTTTCTCCTGCATGTACAGAAAGATCTTTCACTACAATGGCTACCTTGGGATGTCCGTCTGTGAGTGCACCTACAACTGCTCAGGTTGGTTTACCTGTCTTAACTACTTTTTCATGGCCTGCACTAAGCGGAGCGCTGGGATATAGATTGAGTATTGGAACATCTGCAGGTTCATCCAATGTTCTGAGTAATTTTGATATGGGTAACGTTACTGCTTATACCCTTACTTCTGCACAGCAGCTGAACCCTACAACACAGTATTATTATACTATTACTGCTTATAACGGCGGTGTTGTATCAACAGGCTGTACTGAAAGAAATTTCACCACTACTATAGCGCCACCGGCAAATGATAATTGTTCTGGTGCTGTAAATTTAACAGTAAATCCTTCTTTGACTTGTACTGCTACAACTCCTGGTAATACATTGGGAGCTACAGAATCTATGGCTGCAGGTACTTGCAGCGGAGCTCCAAATGATGATGTTTGGTATAAATTTACTGCAACAGCGGCAAGTCATGTTGTAGCGCTTTCTAATGTAACTTCTACAGGAACTACAACAGGAACTACGGATATGTATTTCCAGGTATTGTCAGGAAGCTGTGGTACTATGACAAGTATGTTGTGTTCTGATTCTGATACGAATATCGTTACCGGTCTTACTCCGGGTCAGACTTATTATATCAGAGTATATACTTACTCATCTACTGTTACTGCCAATGCAAGTTTCAATATCTGTGTAAGTACACCACCGGCACCGCCAGCTAATGACGACTGTGCAAATGCGGTGGCTATTACTATTAATCCTGATATGAGCTGTGCCAGTGTAACAGCAGGGACAACATTGGGAGGAACAAGTTCAGGAGTTGCTCTGGGTTCTTGTTCAGGAACAGCTGATGATGATGTTTGGTATAAATTTACTGCAACCTCAACAGGTCATACTTTCCAGCTTAAAAATATAGTTTCTGTAGGAAATGCTTCTACAACATCTTTATATGCTCAGGTGTTCAGTGGTGCTTGCGGGGCTTTGGTAAGTACTGCATGTATCAGTTCAAATACAAACTTTACCAACTTAACAGGTCTTACTCCAGGTCAGACGTATTATGTAAGAGTATATACTTACGATTCTAATTCAGGGGCAAGCTTCTATGCTGACTCTTTTGATATCTGTATGGGAACACTTCCTGCAGCTCCTGCTAATGATGAGTGTTCTGCTGCTGTTTCTTTATCTGTGAGCCCAACACTGACGTGCGCTTCACCGGTATCTGGAACAACTTTAAGTGCTACTAATTCAGGATTGGCAGTAAGTCCATGTACAGGAACAGCTGATGATGATGTTTGGTATAAATTTACAGCTACAGGTACAGATCATGTAGTATTGCTTTCAAACGTTACTGCGGTTGGAACTTCTACATCTACGAGTGTTTATACTCAGGTTTTCAGTGGGGCTTGTGGTGCTTTGACAAGCATTAAATGTGGTACTGCAGTGAATACACCACTTACAGGTCTTACTCCAGGTCAGACTTACTATGTGAGAGTTTATAACTCCAATACAAACGGTAGTACACTATATGCCAATAGCTTCAATATTTGTATTGGTACACCTCCGCCACCGCCTGCAAATGACGATTGTGCAAATGCTACATCTCTTTCTGTAAGCAGTACAGATGCTTTCCTGAATGCTGTGAATGGTTCTACAGTGAGTGCTACTCAGAGTTCAGGAGTTACAGCACCTACATGTAGCGCATCCGGTATCAATGATGATGTTTGGTATTCATTTACTGCAACAGGTGCTACACATCTTGTACATGTTTTATATACTGATAATGCAACAAGTACACAGATATATTCCGGAACATGTGGGGCTTTAACGGCGATGATTTGTTTTGATGGTGCTTATGGAAATTCAAGTGTATTATTACAAAACCTTGTAGTAGGACAAACATATTATGTTAGAGTATACTCTTCATCAAGTACTGCAACTACAACATCCAATTTCCAGATTGCTGTAACTACTCCTTCGCCTGTAACTAACGATACTTGTGATACAGCTATTGCACTGGCTTGTAATGGAACAGCTCAGGGTGTTAATGCTCTTGCCGGAGATGAAACACTTCCTGCTTCAACGTGTGGTAGCTCTGGAAGTACGGCATCTTATAAAGGTGTTTGGTATACCGTAAAAGCTACTGAAAACGGTCCTATTACTATTGATGCTTGTGGTACACAATATGATGCTTATTTAAGGGTATACACAGGGTCTTGTGGTTCACTTACCTGTTTCAGCAACACTTCAGGTGTAGGATATGCTGATACTGGTTGTGCAAATACTCTTTATAATGCTCCAACATTAACATTTACCGGAGTTGCAGGGACTACTTATTATGTATTGCTTACAGGATATGCTTCAACCAGAATTGGTAATTATAGTATTTCCGTTACGCAAGGATGTTCAGGGCTTGCAACGGCTGAAGTTGAAAAGAAAAACAATGAAATTAAAGCTTACCCTAATCCATTTGTAGACGTTCTGAATATTTCAGATGCTTCTAAAGTAAAATCTGCTTCTGTAGTTGATGCTGCAGGAAGAGTAGTGAAGACCATTGACAATCCTTCTTCTACACTTCACCTGGGAGATCTGAAACAAGGAATGTATTTAGTGGTGCTGAATATGAAAGACGGATCTAAACAAACGATTAAAGCAATCAAAAGATAAAAATGTATTAATTATATAACATGAAACGACAGCTAAATAGCTGTCGTTTTTTTTATTTTTAAACTTTTTAAAAAGGTGTTTTAAATTTATTGTAAATTCGTAGACGTATTAATAACCAAAAACTTATACATGAAGAAAATCTTATTGGTATGCTTACTGATGATGAGCATCGTATTAAGTGCTCAAATCAAATTAGGTGCAGGAAGTACAGACGTGGGTAATGCGCCGGTCAGTAATGCTTTGAGATCTTATTCTCAGCAGATTTATACAAAACAAGAGATCAATGCTGATGCTGCAGGCAATATTACCGGACTTAAATTTTATGTAACACCTTCTGCTAATATGGGCTATGTAGCACAGTGGGATGTTTATCTTGGGCATACAACGAAAGCTGCTTTCGAGACTAATGATAACTGGATTCCAACGGGGCCGATGATAAAGGTTTATTCAGGTACGGTTGCTAATACAAATGGTGTGATAAATATTACTTTTACAACTCCATTCCCGTATGATAATGCCCAGAATTTAGTAATTGGAGTTCATCAAAAGATGTTTAATGATATTCCTAATCAGTTTTTTGTTTATAGTACTACAGAAGGGGGAGGGATTTTTACTAATTCTCCAGTCTATTCAGGTGATCCTTCAACGAGTTCAAATGGAACACTCTTGCCTTATAAATCTGTAGTAAGTCTTCAGGGTTTGGTGCCAAGTATTTTACCTGTTTGCCCTGCTGTTTCTTACCCTGTTAATAATGCAATCCTTTTACCCACTTCTCCGGTTATTACCTGGGCCGCATCACCAGGAGCTACAGAGTATAAGGTTTCTATAGGAACTACTCTGGGAGGAACAGATGTGGTAGATCAACAATCGGTAGCTACAACAAGTTTTACTCCATCATCTCCATTATCAGTTTATACAACTTATTATCTTAGTGTAAAAGCTGTTGGGTTGACGGGTGAGTCTTCAGGTTGTGTTAATATCAAATTTAAGACGGGAGCATTATCTCCATCTAATGATGAATGTACAAATGCTGTGGATTTAGTTGTTAGTCCAACTATGGATTGTACAAATCTTATTTCCGGTACAAATTTAATGGCGTCTGTATCTAATCAGGGGCAAAATTCATGTATTAATTCTTATAGTCATAATGATGTGTGGTACAAATTTACTGCTATAGCTTCCAAACATATGATTAAATTAAGTAATATAACCTCCGTAGGAGCAGTAAATAATAAGTTTATATATTTTTCTGTTTTTAAAGGAAACTGTGGTAACTTAACAACTATTGCATGTAGCGACGAAGCTCAATATTATTCAATTGTAAGTAATCTTACTCCGGGTGAAACTTATTATGTAAAAGTGTTTACTCGTGCTAATTATGGTGCTGCTCAAAATTTTGATATATGTGTGGTAACGTTTCCGCCACCACCAGTTAATGATGAATGTGGAAGTGCAATAGATTTACCTGTAAATCCTGATTTGAATTGTGCAAGCATTACTCAAGGTACCATTATATCCGCGACAGATTCCAATCTGTCACCTGTTACCTGTTATAATAGTCCTAATTATGATGTATGGTTCAAATTTACAGCCACAGGTAATAAGCATGTTATTAAATTAAGCAATATTATCTATAAAGTCCCGGTATTTTTTGCTCCTACTTTACGTTTTCAGGTTTATAAGGGGGATTGTAATAGTTTAGTTAGTCTTTCTTGTTCTTATCTGAATGCTTTGGCTGTAGATAATCTTACTGTAGGAGATACTTATTATATAAGGGTTTATAGTAGTTCGACAGGACAATCCAGTGCTATGGATTTTGATATATGTATAGGGACAGATGTTACGCCACCACCTCCCAATGATGAATGTATAAATGCAATTACTTTGCCTGTAAATTCTGATTTGAATTGTGCTGTTGTAACAGCTGGAAGTACAATGGGGGCTACAGCGTCGAATATATCAGCTCCTATATGCAATGGTGTTGCAAAACCGGGAGATGTATGGTTTAAGTTTACGGCTACTGCAACAGGTCATTTTATTAGTTTGAAAGATTTGGTTTCTCTGGGGGTACAGTCGGGTACTGAAACTTATTTTCAGGTTTTTAGCGGTGATTGTGGTAACCTTACAAGTATTAAATGTTCACATCTTATGGGTGGGGTTTCCGGACTTACAATAGGCCAAACTTATTATATAAGAGTATTTAATACTAGATACCCAAGTGAAGTTGTCGGATTTAATATATGTATTGGAACATTGCCACCAGTTCCAGTTAATGACAGTTGTTCCGGAGCTTTGGTTGCTTCTGTATTTCCTTATAGTTACACGCAAACAGATGCTATGGCTGCCACTAATAATAATGGATTTGTCGCGGCTTGTAGCCCGGCAATGAATGATGGTACGTGGTTTACATTTACAGGGGATGGTTCTACTCATAAAATTTTAGTATCACCTATTGGAAATGGATTTCCTAGGGTAGGAGTTTATAAAGGAGGATGTGGAAGTTTAACTTGTATTACCAGAGGTTGGCATTCAACGCCAATATCTATTGATACTGTTCCGGGAACTGTGTATTATGTGAATGTTGGGGATGAAAGTTCAACCGTGGATTTTGTAGAATTTCCTTTTACAATTACTATTTCCAAAGGGACTTTGGGAGTTTCTGAAGTTTCTAAAAACGGAGAAGGCGTAGATGTGTATCCGAATCCATTTAAAGATGTCCTGAATATTGCAAAACCACATAATGTAAAATCAGTTTCCATTCTGGATTCTACCGGAAGATTGATAAAGACTATTGACAATCCTTCTTCTACACTTCACCTGGGAGATCTGAAACAAGGAATGTATTTAGTGATGCTGAATATGAAAGACGGATCTAAACAAACAATTAAAGCAATTAAGAGATAAATAATTTCTTAAAAATAGAAAAGAGGCTGCTCAATTTGAGCGGCCTCTCTTTTTATCAGTGGAATTGTCTTTTATAAAAGGGAAAGTTGAATTCATTGTGATATAATTAAAAAAATATTTTTTTTATTGTTGATTTTCACTAGATTTGAGTAACTAAACTGTTTTTTTATATGAGAAATTTTTTACTTGTTGGTTTCTTAATGGCCGGCTTTTTGTCCTCCGCACAGACTTACTGTACGCCTGCGTTTGCAAGTGGATGTAGTGGCGGAGATGTGATAGATTCCTTTGCAATTCCGGGTGCCGGATTTGATCATCCTAATACGGGGTGCTCTACTGATGCATATGGAGATTACACTTCCATGACGATCAACCTTAGTGCAGGTTTGAGTTATGATTTTAGTGTTAAACATGATTACAGTGATCAGAATGTACGTATTTGGATAGATTTTAATAACGACGGAACTTTTGATGATGCAGCTCCGGAACTTGTAGCGTCTGCAAGCAGTACTCTTGTAGGAGCAAACAATATTACTTCAGGACTTATCACAATTCCTTCTACTGTAACTCCTGGTACTTACAGAATGAGAGTAGGAGACCGGTTCTCCAGTGATCCTATTCCGTGTAATACAGATGGGTACGGAGAAGCTCATGATTATACGGTTGTAATTGGTGCAGTTCCGACCTGTTTTGCACCATCTGCTTTAACGGTATCTGCAGTAACTGCAAATTCAGCTCAGGTTGGATGGACAGCTCCAGCTTCTGCTCCAGGCAGCGGTTATGAATATTACTATTCAACTTCCAGTACATTTCCTACGGCTGCTACTGTAGCTTCCGGAACCAGTACATCTTTAACAGCTAGCTTATCTACACTTGTTCCGGCTACTGTTTATCACGTGTGGGTACGTTCTGTCTGCAGTACTTCCAATAAGAGTGCATGGTCTCAAATGGCAACATTTATGACATCCTGCGTTTCTGTAGGAGTACCATATGCATTGAATTTTGAAAGCATAACTCCACCTGATCTTCCAAGCTGTACTTCAGTAGTAAATGACGGTTCAGGAAATATGTGGGAGACAGGTGATCTGGACGCTCAGGGATTTACGGGAAATGTTCTTGAATATTCATATGACTATGCCAATAATGCTGACACCTGGTTTTTCACTAACGGAATAAACCTTACTGCGGGAGTTACCTATAGAATTAAATATAAATATGCGAATGCAGAAGGAACTGTATATGCTGAAAAATTAAAAGTAGCTTACGGAACTTCAGCTACAAGTGCAGGAATGACCAATACGCTGGCAGACCACCCGAATGTAGTTACCAGTGCTGCAACCAGTACTTTTGTGAATTTCACACCAGCTGCCACAGGAGTTTATTATTTTGGATTCCAGGCGTATTCTGATGCAAATATGAATAAGCTGTACGTGGATGATATTAATATAGATGTAGCACCAGCTTGTAGTGAGCCTAATGCATTAGTAATGTCAAATATTACTGCCGCAGGAGCTACAGTTTCATGGACAGCTGCCACCCCTGTACCGGCAAGCGGCTATGATATTTATTACAGCACGACCAATACAGCACCTACAGCTACAACTACACCTAATTTTACAGGAGTTACAGCAACTACTTATAATATTCCAGGTTTAGCTGCTTCCACTGTTTATTATGTATGGGTGAGATCTGCATGTAGTGCAGCCAGCAAAAGTATATGGAGTGATCCTGCTACATTTACGACATTGTGCTCAAGTGCGAACCTTCCTTATGCTATAGATTTTGAAAATGTTACTGTTCCTGCGCTTCCAGGCTGTACAATGAATGTTAATGCGGGATCTGGGAATAATTGGGAAACAGTAGATCCGCCTTCTGACAGCCAAGGATTTACTACCAATGTATTAAGATATCATTATAATTCTTCCAATTCTGCCAATGCATGGTTCTTTACCCAGGGATTGAACCTGACAGCAGGAACACAATATACCATTAGCTATAAGTATGGGAATAACTCATCTACTTATGCTGAAAAGCTAAAAGTAGCTTACGGAACTTCACCGGCTGCATCTGCAATGACTAATTCAGTGGCAGATTATCCGTCAATCAACGATGAAATGGCCCATACAGAATCTATAACATTTACAGTTGCTGCAACTGGAGTGTATTACTTTGGATTTAATGCCTATTCAGATGCAGACCAATATAACCTGTATGTAGATGATATAAGCATTAATAATGCAAATCTGGCAACATCTGAAGTTTCTGCAGCTAAAAACAGTATCAAAGTATATCCTAATCCATTTACGGATGTGCTGAACATTTCTGATGTGAAAAACGTGAAAAATGTATCCGTAACAGATGTTACAGGAAGATTAGTGAAAACTATTGCAAACCCTGAATCTACGATACACTTAAGAGACTTGATGCAGGGTGTTTACTTGGTAACGTTAGAAATGAAAGACGGATCTAAGCAGACCATCAAAGCCATTAAAAAATAATGTATCATTTAAATAGAAAGAGACGGATCATTAATGATCCGTCCTTTTTATGAAGAAGATATTTACTTTTAAAATCAATAGATCAAAAAGATGAGCGAAATAATTCACTCATCTTTTTATTTTGTCATATGACTCTTATGTAATAAATTGTCAGGAATTATCCATTACCAATTGCTCATTACTCATTACTCATTATTTATTAGGCACCGGCTGGATCTCACCCTTGTTCATAAGGTCAAAAACAGTTGGGAAGAACATTACTAATATAAAATAAATGATGATCATCAGCACCACCAGTGCAAATAGAATGATCACTAAGCTATTCGGTTTGTTTTTCTTTTTTGGTTCCATGATTTTGTGGTATTTGGTGAATAAATTTTACTTATACCAAATATTAAGCTAATTTCTTGCCACATTGCTTGCAATATCTGGCATCATCATCAATATCTTCGTTGCCACAGCGTTCACATACCATTTCCAGGTTTTGTCTTTTATTTCTCATTTCAGCTGTTACAATACCGGTAGGAACAGCAATAATGGAATAACCGGCCAGCATCAGAACAACCGCGAAAAACTTTCCTAAAGGCGTAATAGGAGATACGTCACCATATCCTACGGTAGTTACCGTAACGACCGCCCAATAGATAGACTGCGGTATGGTTTCAAAGCCCTGTCGACCGCCTTCCACCATAAACATCAGTGATCCTACAATCACAGAGAATATAATCAGGAATAAAAGGAAAATATAAATCTTTCTCGAACTGTTTTTCAGAGCCCGGACAATAAGATAGCCGTCATTCATAAAATCCAGCAAATTGAAAATCCTGAAGATTCTCAACATTCTCAGCATTCTGAAAATCAGGAAATATTTAGTGATAGGAAAGAAAAAGCTGAGGTAAAAAGGGACAAGAGCCAGAAAGTCTATAATTCCAAAAAAACTGAATATATAATTCCGTTTATTCTTCACCACAGCAATACGCATAGAATACTCAATAGTGAAGAAAATCGAGATCACCCACTCCAGAATCAGGAAGGTATAATGAAATCTTTTATCAAGCTTAGGGACACTTTCCATCATAATGATGGCAGTACTGGCAAGAATTAGAGATAATAAGATGATATCGAACAGTTTTCCGAGCTTCGTATCGGAGCGATAAATGATCCGGTAAAGGAATCTTTTCCAAAGTTTGTCTTCAGGAACAAGATTATGTTCTCTTTCCATTTATATAGGTTATTTCACAGCGAAGTTAATAATTTCTATAGAGTATAGGGTAAAGATATGACTGTTAAAAGAATCTTGCAAATGTTAAAATATTTTTCATCATTAAAAAGTGAATTATGATGATTTAATTTAATGATTTTCAGTACATTATAATAAGTAAAATACAAATAAAAAATGACATATAAAAATTTATTTTTTAACATAATATTGATTCAAGTTTGTAATTTTATTTAACAAAAGCTTTATATCATGAGAAAAAATTTAACCTTATTTATTCTGTTTTTCATAAGCAGTTTTGTACATGCTCAGGTTGGGATTAATACTTCAACACCAAATGGTGCTTCAGTACTGGATATAGTCTCCAACCAGAAAGGGATTCTCATTCCTCGTCTTTCAGATACTGACCGGGATACATACCTGGCAGATAATAACGTTTCCACAGTACCACCTGCAGGTGTTGTGAATGCTAACCTTACTGCAGGAACACTTATTTTTAATACGACAACGAATAACTTCCAGTATTGGGATGGTACCCTCTGGAGACAGCTTTTTGTTCCCACATCTTCTCAGGCTGGTAACGACGGTGTCGTTAAAATAAATTCTGGAAACGCAAATGTAAAACCTTCATTCAGTTTAAGTGCAGCAGGAAGCGGGTATGGGCCAAGACAACAGGTTCTTTATGCCACACCGCTGGTCTTTGCTGCAAGTCCTACTACAAGCTGGCCGGAAACCACAGTTCCATTTCCGGGAGTGACCTCCAATATTTATATTGCAGCCAGTGGTAAATGGAGAGAAAATGAAATTTCCGGACAAGTACATGTCTGGAGAGCCATTGCTACAATTACCCCAGGGTCCAATTCATCAGGATCAATAAAAGCTACTTTTAAAAATCCTGATTCCGGTTTTGAAATTAACTCTATCCAATTAGTCCCAAGTGGTTCAAGTGGAGCAGGTAACATTCTTACATTCTATTTCTATACCATTGCAGATCCTGCGAGTCTTGATCCGGGAAGAGGCTATCAGCTTTTTATGGAAGCCGATATAAACTGTAGTGTGGTAATGGAGTCCTTTACAAGAGTATCGCTTTTCAAAGATTAACAGTCTATTTATTTTTTTAATATCAAATTCAAACCGGCCGATGAAAGCCGGTTTTTTTATTGCCGCAGAAATATTCTTTGGAATTTTAGTAAAATTAATATCTTCGCTGTAACTGTAAAATATAAATTAATGAAGCTAAAAACTGTAATTGCAAAGATTGAAGAGGAGATAAGTATCAGACAGGCAGAAGATTTTGATAATGTAGGATTGTTGTGTGGTGTTTATGATCGTGATGTATCCGGGATTCTGGTTTGTCATGATGCATTGGAAAATGTGGTAGATGAAGCTGTTCAAAGAAACTGCAATCTTATTGTATGCTTTCATCCGATTATATTTTCCGGACTTAAATCTTTAACTGGAAAAAACTATGTGGAAAGAGCTGTTTTAAAGGCTATTGAAAATAAAGTGGCGATTTATGCCGTTCATACCGCATTTGATAATGATTTCTTTGGGGTCAACTATGGAATTTGCAGACAGTTGGGATTAAAGAATATGAAAATTCTTCAGCCAAAAGAAAACAATCTAAAACAGCTTACGGTTTTTGTTCCGAAAGAATATTCAGAAAAAGTAAAAGAAGCTATGTTTTCAGCCGGAGCCGGAAATATCGGTTTCTATGACGAATGCAGTTTTACGGTGAATGGTAACGGAACATTCAGACCGGTAGAAGGTTCAAATCCGTTCTCAGGACAGCAGGGTATTCGTGAAAATGCAGATGAAGATATGATTTCCGTGATTTTTGAAGGCTTTAAACAAGGACAGATTGTGAGCGCAATGAAAGCAGTACATCCTTACGAAGAAGTGGCTCATCAGATATACAGCCTTGATAATAAAAACCAACATGCCGGATTGGGAATGTATGGAGACCTGGAAGAGGAAATGGATGAAAAAGATTTTCTGGGGTTTGTAAAAGAAAAGTTTGGTCTTGAAGTCATAAAGCATTCTTCTTTCAACAATAAAAAAATCAAAAGAGTAGGGGTTCTGGGCGGTTCCGGAGCAAGTGGAATAAGATCTGCAGCTTCCAGAAAATGTGATGCTTACCTAACCGGAGATCTTAAATATCACGACTATTTTTTAGCTGAGTCTAAAATGCTGATTTGCGATATTGGCCATTATGAATCAGAACAATTTGTTACTCAACAATTATTTGAAATTTTGTCACAAAAATTTAGTACATTTGCAATTTCAAAATCTATTGAAAAAACAAACCCAGTAAATTATTTCATTTAAATATGGCAAAAACCAACGATATTTCAGTTGAAGAAAAATTAAGAGCTTTATACGATTTACAGATCATTGATTCAAGATTGGATGAAATCCGAAATACTAGAGGAGAATTGCCAATTGAAGTTGAAGATCTTGAAATTGAGATTGAAGGTCTTGAAAAAAGAGCTGAAAAATTTCATGCTGATATCAAAGAACAAGAAGATCAGATCAAAACAAAGCATGAAGTTATTAACCATGCTAAAACTCTAATTGAAAAATACAAATCTCAGCAGGATAATGTAAGAAACAATAAAGAGTTTGAAGCATTAGGAAAGGAAATGGAATTCCAGGATCTGGAAATTCAGCTTGCTGAAAAAAGAATTAAAGAATTCGGAGTTAAAATTGCTCACAAAAACGAAACTTTAAGTGAACTGAATACGAAGATCGAAGATTTGAAAAGCCACTTGAAATTCAAGAAGGAAGAATTAGAAGGTCTTATCTCTGAAACTCAGAAAGAAGAAGAATATCTTTTAGAGCAGTCTAAAGAATTCGCAGGTAAAATCGATGAGAGATTATTAGCTTCTTACAACAGAATCAGAACAAACTCTATCAATGGTCTTGCAGTAGTAGGATTAGAAAGAGGAGCTCCAAAAGGGTCTTTCTTTACAATCCCGCCTCAAAAGCAAATGGAAATTGCTCAGAGAAAGAAAATTATTATTGATGAGCATTCAGGGAAAATCCTTGTTGATGACGAATTGGTAATGGAAGAAAACGAAAGAATGAAATCTGTAATTAAGTTCTAATTATTGATTTTAAATTATACAAAAGCTGTTTCAGAAATGAAGCAGCTTTTTTTTATATATTCAATAGGAATGATGTACTTTTTGTGGTGTCTTTGTCATTCTGCAGGAATCTCAACTCTACTTTTTGACTATAGTATGAATTCCTGCGGAATGACAAGGGTTGTGTTGTAATTGGATTAAAAATTCAATAGTGGTGAATCAATAGAAACGGGCTTTAGCCCGTTTAACTAAAAAAATAAATCTTCCTATCGGCTTTAGCCAAAACATAAAAAACCGCCTCAAAATGAAGCGGTTGATATTATTTATTCATATGATCATACATCTTATTGTACAACGCAATAAACTTCTCTTTTACTGCCTTTCTTTTCAGTTTTAAAGTGGGAGTAAGCAATCCGCTTTCAATGCTCCATACTTCAGGAGTGAGCTCAATTTTTTTGATCTTTTCCCAATTTCCAAGATGCTCATTGATCCCTTCAATTTCCTTTTCAATTCTTTGCTTCAGCTCAGTACTTTTTGCAATCTCTTCTGGTGTAGAACCTATATTCAGATTGTTTCTCATCGCCCAGCTTTTGGCAAATTCAAAATCAGGCTGTACTAAAGCGCATGGCATTTTTTCACCATCACCTACTACCATGATCTGTTCAATAAATTTAGAAGCTTTTGCTAAGTTTTCAATCGTTTGAGGAGCAATATATTTTCCACCGGATGTCTTGAACATTTCTTTCTTACGGTCAGTGATCTGTAAAAATCCATCACTATCAATATGTCCGATATCTCCGGTTTTGAAAAATCCATCTTCTGTAAAAGCTTCTTTGGTCATTTCTTCGTTTTGGAAATACCCTTTGAAAACAGAAGGTCCTTTTACTGTAATTTCACCATCTTCCTGGATCTTTACCTTTAAATTATCCAATGGAACACCTACCGTTCCCACTTTCATTTTCTCAAAACTGTTGACGGAAATTACCGGGGAGGTTTCTGTTAAACCATACCCTTCCAGAATTGGAATTCCTGCATTTTGAAACATTAAGTTAAGTCTTGTAGACAATGCCGCTGATCCTGAAACCAAAGTCACGATTTCGCCACCTAAACCTTCTCTCCATTTAGAGAATACAAGTTTATCAGCAATAATCTCCTGAAGCCCGGATGGTTTTGAGATTACTTTCTTTTTACTGATCAGGTTCAATGCCCAGAAGAATATTTTTGATTTCAATCCTCCGGCAGAAGATCCTGTGTTGTAAATTTTATCATATACCTTTTCTACCAGTCTTGGAACTACGGTCATATAATGAGGTTTCACCTCTTTTACGTTTTCGCCCATTTTCTCGATACTTTCAGCGAAATAAAGAGAAAAACCGTTGTATTGATAAAGATAAAACAGCATTCTTTCAAAGATATGACAGATAGGAAGGAAGCTTAATGCTCTAGCCTCCTTATAATCGAAACCTCTTCTCTTTGGAATCCTTGAAATAGCACCCAATACGTTTGAAACAATGTTATTATGCGTAAGCATTACTCCTTTAGGTCTTCCGGTAGTTCCGGAAGTATAAATAATAGTCGCCAGATCCTCTGTATTGATGGCATTGGAAAGGTCGTCTACTTCAATTTGCGTAGATTCATCTTTACCCAGATCAAGGATTTCTCTCCAGTTGGCAGCACCGCTGATGTTGTCAAAAGTAAATATTCCCTGTAGACTTGGGATGTTATGTTTCACTTTCATTACCTTGGTCAATAGCTCCTTATCAGAAACAAAGCAGTATTGAATTTCAGCATTGTTGAAGATAAATTCATAATCTTCAGATGAAATACTTGGGTAAACGGGTACAGAAACGACTCCGATCTGGGAAAGCCCAAAATCCATAATAGCCCATTCAGTACGGGAATTGGTAGTAATCAAAGCGATTTTATCACCCGGTTTTATGCCCAGCTTCAGTAACCCTCTGGATATCTTATTTCCCTCATTAATAAACTCCTGTGTAGAAGTTTTTTTCCACTCACCCTGATACTTCGTTACAAACATATCCGTTTTAGGATATTTTTCTAAGGCGTAGTGCGGAATATCGAATAATCTCTTGATCGTCATGATTTTTTTTAATAATTTATAAAGAAATTTAAATATAAGCATTTTTTTTAATTGAAAACGTATCAATGTAATAATTAGGAATTAGTTAAATGCTTGCCATAATATATTGAATTAAAAAGGGGACAGGAAGCCTTTAAAGGCTGGTTGCAGTGGCTCATTACGGACTCGGAATATCCTAGTCTGCTATTTTTATTTTTCTTCCTGAATGGTATGGTATTCCCAATTGATAAACCGGGATGTCATTCACATATACTTTGAACCTTGAAATCTATTTCAACTCCCTTTTTTTGTGCGTTTTTCCTGCTTTTAATTTATTTTTTCAGATTTGCTTAAAAAGTGTAAATTTACGGCTATCTAATTATTTTTTTTATGGACTTTAATTTATCGGAAGAACAGCTGATGATTCAGCAGGCAGCAAGAGATTTTGCACAGAACGAACTATTACCTGGAGTGATTGAAAGAGACCGTGACCAGAAATTCCCTACAGAACAGGTGAAAAAAATGGGAGAAATGGGCCTTTTAGGAATGATGGTAGATCCACAATACGGAGGAGCGGGTATGGACAGCGTTTCTTACGTGCTGGCAATGGAGGAGATTGCAAAAGTGGATGCTTCTGCAGCTGTTGTAATGTCTGTAAATAACTCATTGGTTTGTGCCGGTCTTGAAAAATTTGCTTCTGAAGAACAGAAAATAAAATATCTTACTCCACTGGCGAGCGGACAGGTAATCGGAGCTTTTGCATTATCTGAGCCTGAAGCCGGTTCTGATGCAACTTCTCAAAAAACAACTGCTGAAGACAAAGGAGATTACTATCTTTTAAATGGAATCAAAAACTGGATCACCAATGGTGGAACAGCTACATATTATATTGTAATTGCTCAGACAGATCCTGAGAAAAAACACAAAGGGATCAATGCTTTCATCGTAGAAAGAGGATGGGAAGGATTTGAAATCGGGCTAAAAGAAGACAAATTAGGAATCAGAGGAAGTGATACACATTCTTTGATCTTTAATAATGTAAAAGTTCCAAAAGAAAACAGAATTGGTGCTGACGGATTCGGATTCAACTTTGCGATGGCAGTATTGAACGGAGGAAGAATCGGTATTGCTTCTCAGGCTTTAGGTATTGCTTCAGGTGCTTACGAACTGGCACTGAAATATGCTAAAACAAGAAAAGCTTTCAAAACTGAGATCATCAACCATCAGGCAATTGCATTCAAATTAGCTGATATGGCGACGCAGATCACGGCAGCAAGAATGCTATGTTTCAAAGCAGCATGTGAAAAAGATGCAGGAAAAGATATCTCTGAAAGTGGAGCTATGGCAAAATTATACTCTTCTCAGGTAGCAATGGATACTACTATTGAAGCAGTACAGATCCACGGTGGATACGGATACGTGAAAGAATACCACGTAGAAAGATTAATGAGAGATGCGAAAATCACTCAGATCTACGAAGGAACTTCTGAAATTCAGAAAATCGTGATCTCAAGAAGCATTGCAAAATAACATTTTATAAAACACACTACTTATGAAAAAATCTTTGTGGATCACCCTCGGTGTTGTATTGTTGTTACTAGGCGTATTTGTCTGGTATAAGTACTATTTTGTTTTTGGAGAAGGCGTGAAATCCGGATACCTGAACTATGCCATGAAAAAAGGTTATATCTTCAAAACCTATGAAGGTAAACTGATTCAGGAAGGCTTCGGGAGAGGAAAAACAGGAACCATTACAAGCTACGAGTTTGAGTTTTCTGTAGATGACCCTGAAATTTTCAAGCAATTGGAAACCAACAGCGGAAAAAGCTTTGATCTGCATTACAAAGAATACAACGGTGCTCTTCCGTGGAGAGGAAATACAAAGTTTGTCGTAGACAAAGTAGTGAATATGAAATAAAAACAAATAAGGCTCTCAATATGAGGGCCTTATTTTACACCAAATCACAAAATATTAATATATGAAATAAAAATTTCCGGTTTTGTGATGAATCCTGTTGTAATAACAAAGATTCATTATTTTTATCTACACTTAAAGTTAAGAGGAATTTTCCTAATAAACAAGCTGTTTTTATTAATGTTATAAAATTAAGCATAAGAATTAATCTTACCTTCTAAACCTCATTAAAAAAACATTAAAAAATTTACTGTGAGGATGGATTTCAAGTCTAATGGGCATCGTTATTAGGAACGTTCTTGTTTCTCTTTTTATAAAAGTAATACCCAATACCGGCAATAAGAAATAAAGGCCACAACGGAAGAATAAAAAGGAAAATAGAAGTGATCACCTCCCAGCCTGATTCAATAGCTGCCAATGATTTTCCACCGAAAGTTTTAGGTTCTTTTTCTGTTTGAGCCTTGTCGCTGATACTTACATTGATTGTACAGATGGTATTATCTGCGTAATTACGCCCTGAAACCTGAATATCTTTAGTATCAATATCTCCAACATTGTCGTTGATAGCATCCATTAAACCATCAAAATGCTGTATAGGAACTTTGATATCAAGGCTGTATACTTTTTGATTCTCTCCATAAGGGCTGGCAGATTCTACATAGGAAAGATTTTCACTTTTGATGTAGCCGTTATTTTTATTGGCTTCTTCTCTGATGATTTCCTTTACCGTTTCAGAATTGTCTGCTTTTATCACAAGATATCCTGATTTTACCATTTTATCTTTTGGGATACTCAGTTCATAGCTGTCGTTTTTAGGTTGGTTTTTATAAATGATTTTGGTTTCTTTAATAACCTTTGGAGCCGGAGACTTTACAGCAATTTTTTCAGATTTTTTTTCAACGGAATCTTTTTTCTCTATTTTGGATTCCAGTTTTGTAGTAGCGATTTTTTCAGATAAAGAATCTACCATTTTGGAAGTGTTCTCTATTTTTTGCTGAATATCACTTTTAGTATTTTCAAAATCTTTTATTTTAATACTGGCAGAATCCATTACCTGGTTTGCTGCTTTACTGGCATTGTCAATGGTTTCTGTAGCAACAGTAGTTGCGCTGTCAGCTTTATGGATCACTTCATTAATTTGATCCTGTGTAGCTTCTGCTTTTTTACACATAATGAAAGTGCCTGATAAAGCAACGAGTAATATGAACTTTTTCATAACATTAATTTTTTTGATGAAGTAAAATTAGGAGTGAAGTTCTTGTAAAGATTGTAAATGGAATGTATTGTGCTGGTAAAATGCTAACCGTTATATTTTCAGTGTTTTGTATTTATTTTACAAAAGATTTACAAAGTGTTTTTCTTTATTGGAAGCACTAAATTTCTTTAAAAGCTATTGTTTTTTTTCGAATAACAAATTGGAAATCTAAAAATTCTCCTCCTCTTGAGGGGGGCGAAAATTCAAAGAATTTTTGACGGGGTGGTTTTAAGATATATCATAAAAAAATCCGTAGAAATTTTCTACGGATCTGTATGATAAGCAATTTATCTTTTAATTAATGTTCCTGGAATTCACTAATGAAGTGTAATTTCACATTCGGGAATTTTTCCTGCGTCATATGAATCGTGAAAGATGAGTCTGCAAGAAATACCAGTTGATTGTATTTATCCCTTGCCAGGAATCTCTGCTTTAATCTTGCAAATTCTTTGAACTCTTCAGATTTCTCGTCTGCTTCTACCCAGCATGCTTTGTGCATAGATAGTGGCTCATAAGTACATTTTGCACCATATTCATGTTCAAGACGATATTGGATGACTTCATACTGAAGGGCACCTACCGTTCCGATGATCTTTCTTCCATTCATTTCCAAGGTAAACAGCTGTGCAACTCCTTCATCCATCAACTGATCAATACCTTTTGCCAATTGCTTGGCTTTTAACGGATCATTGTTGTTGATATAACGGAAATGCTCAGGAGAGAAGCTAGGAATACCTTTGAAGCTCAATTTTTCTCCACCAGTCAATGTGTCTCCGATTCTGAAACTTCCGGTATCATGCAAACCTACAATATCACCCGGGAAGCTTTCTTCCACCACTTCTTTTTTATCTGCAAAGAATGCGTTAGGAGAGGAGAATTTCATCTTTTTACCTTCTCTTACCAATAAGTAATTTTCGTTTCTTTTGAACGTTCCTGAAACAATCTTTACGAAAGCAAGTCTGTCTCTGTGTTTAGGATCCATATTCGCATGGATTTTGAAAACAAATCCTGTGAATGCACTTTCTTCAGGTTTTACCAAACGGGTATCACTTTCTTTTGGCTGTGGCATGGGAGCAATATCAATGAAAGCATCCAATAATTCACGAACACCAAAGTTATTTAAAGCTGAACCGAAGAATACAGGCTGAAGATCACCTTTCATATAATCCTCACGGTTAAATTCAGGGTAAACAGATTGAATAAGGTCAAGTTCTTCTCTTAAAGTTTTTGCTGCTTTTTCACCAATTACTTCATCAATAGAAGTATCATTGATGTCATCAAACTTGATAGAATCTCCAACTTTCTGCTTTTTCTCCTCTAAGAATAACTGAATATTGTTTTCCCAGATATTATAAATTCCCTGAAAGTCACTTCCCATACCAATTGGTAAAGATAGTGGGCAAACAGTTAATCCCAATTTTTGTTCTACTTCATCCAACAGATCGAAGGCATCTTTACCCTCACGGTCAAGCTTATTGATGAAAACCAACATAGGAATGTTTCTCATTCTGCAAACCTTAACCAGTTTCTCTGTTTGTTCCTCAACCCCTTTTGCAACGTCAATTACGACAATTACAGAATCTACAGCAGTTAATGTTCTGTAAGTATCTTCCGCAAAGTCTTTGTGACCCGGAGTATCGAGGATGTTGATTTTATGGTCTCTATATTCAAATGCCAATACAGAAGTCGCTACAGAGATCCCTCTCTGTCTTTCGATTTCCATAAAGTCGGAGGTAGCTCCTTTTTTTATTTTATTGGATTTTACCGCACCCGCTTCCTGGATAGCACCCCCGAAAAGAAGTAGCTTTTCCGTAAGAGTTGTTTTTCCGGCATCCGGGTGGGAAATGATCCCGAAGGTCTTTCTTTTTTGTATTTCTTTGATTAAGTCTGACATATCGTATTTTGAAGTTGCAAAAATCGTGATTTTTTACGAGGTTTTCAAATTATATTACGACAATGTTGGTTAGGCTGGAGAGAAGAGATTGAGAGTGTGGGGCAGTAAGTAATTTTATCATATGAGTTGCAAATTTGTTTATTGCAGTCTCAATCCTCTGAAACGGAGATTCTGTATTCATTTTGTGGTGTTCATGGATAAAAGAGCCAAAATAAGAAAATCCTTTTTTAGTTGCCTGTAGCAGTCAAAAAAATTATCTTTGTTTCTAATAAACTTTTTACAGAGAAAGGATGGAAAATAGCAAATATCCGAAGTTTACGTTCACATGGTTTGGCGGTGTAGTTTTGGTGGTTGGATTATTCGTGGGAACAATGGCTGTTTCTTTATTCAGCACCCTTTGGAAAGTTGTTTTCAGGGAAAATATTGAATTGAAAGACTGGTTTCTGATGGTAGCAAATTCTGTAGGATTCCTTACGGCTATTGCCTTTTTTGATTTTTTCATTGTAAGGCGTACCACCCAAAAGAAGCTTAACTTCAATCTATCATCCGTTAACTTCTCTACTTATCTCCTTATTTTTCCAATGATGGCGGGGATGATGTTTATTTCAGAGTTTATTGCCGCCCAGATTCCTATTACAGGACCTTTTTTTGGTGATTTTTACGAGTATTTTACCCGGTTGATGAGCCAGTTGACCGATAATCCTGTGGTAATGATCATTATGACAGTAATTATGGCCCCGATTTTCGAGGAAATTATATTTCGAGGAATTATCCAGAAAGGTTTGATCAATAAAGGAGTAGAACCATGGAAAGCAATTTTGTATGCTTCCATTATTTTTGGAGTGGTTCACGGAAATCCATGGCAGTTTATCAGCGCAGTGATGCTGGGCTGTGTGCTGGGATTGGTCTATCAAAAAACAAAATCTTTACTGATGCCTATACTGTTACACGCGTTCAATAATTTAACCCTGTCGCTGTTGGTCTTGTATGGTAAAGATGAAAGTTTAGCAAAAGTTCTTCATGTTTCAGAATGGCTTGTACTGGCCGTAGGAATTGTACTTTTCTCTTTATTCTATTATCTTTTTATGAAGAAGTATAAAGTGCATTATGCTGAAATGTAAGTATCCAGGCTAAAAAAGTAAAATTGAAAATGAATATAGAAATGGAATTATTAGTAGCTACACACAACGAACATAAAAAAGAAGAAATCCAACAGATCCTGGGAAGTGATTGCGTTGTGAAAAGTCTTACCGATTACAATATTCACGAAGAAATTGTGGAAGATGGAGACTCTTTTCATGCCAATGCCCTGATCAAGGCAAAATACTGCTTTGAAAAAACAGGCATCCCAAGTTTGGGAGATGACAGCGGCCTGGTAGTAGAATCTTTGGATGGAAGACCTGGTATCTTCTCTGCGCGTTATGCCGGAGACCATGATTTCGCAAAAAATATCGAAAAGGTGTTGGAAGAGATGCAGGGAATAGAAAACAGAAAAGCGTATTTCGTTACCGTTCTCTGCTACTATGATGAAAAAGGAGCTCAATATTTTGAAGGCAGAGTGCACGGAAATTTACTGACAGAAAATAAAGGCTTTAAAGGATTCGGATATGATCCTATTTTTGTTCCTGCAGGGCATGACAAAACCTTTGCAGAGATGAATCCGGAAGATAAAAACAAAATCAGCCACCGCAAGCAGGCCTTAGATTTATTTATGGATTTTTTAAAAGTGACTGATTAAGTTTAAATATCAGGGTGAACTGACCATTTAGATTTTCTATCGTACATTTGTTATAATAAATTATTGATTTGAGTACTTATTTAACAATATTAGGTTTTAATTCAGCGATTCCAACCATCAATACATCACCCACAGCTCAGCTGCTGGAAATGGAAGAAAGACTCTTCCTCATTGATTGTGGAGAGGGAACACAGGTGCAGCTGAGAAAAGCAAAAGCAAGATTTTCAAAAATCAATCATATTTTTATCTCCCATCTTCATGGGGATCATTGTTTCGGGCTTCCGGGACTTATTGCTTCTTTCCGTCTTTTAGGAAGAGATACTCCGCTGCATGTTTATGGCCCGAAAGGGATTAAGAAGATGCTGGAAACCATTTTCCAGATTACAGAAACACACCGTGGTTTTGAAGTAGTCTATCATGAACTGGATAAAGATTATTCTGAAAAAATATATGAGGACAACAGAGTAGAAGTATATACTATTCCGCTGGATCACAGGATTTACTGTAATGGTTACCTTTTTAAGGAAAAGCCGAAAGACAGGCATTTGAATATGAAAGAAATTGCCAAATACAGCGAGATTGAAACCTGTGATTACCATAATATAAAAGCGGGGAAAGATTTTGTACTGAGCGATGGCTATGTTCTTAAAAACGAAATTCTCACTCTTGAGCCTGTTCCGCCGGTATCCTACGCGTTTTGCAGTGATACCCGCTACCTTGAAAGTGTTATTCCGATTATTAAAAATGCTACCGTTCTCTATCATGAATCCACATTTTTACATGATCTGAAGGAAATGGCTGATTATACGGGGCATACCACGGCATTGGAAGCGGCAACTATTGCTCAGAAAGCTCAGGTTGAAAAACTGATTTTAGGACATTTTTCCAATAGATATGGTGATCTGACGGTATTTACCGATGAAGCAAGAAATATTTTTCCCAATACATTTTTACCAAAAGCATTGGAAAGTGTAAAGATTTAAAAATGAATATGCTGAAATTTGAAGAACTCAGAGATTTTCTCAACGAAAAGGCAGATCAGTACAATGCTCCTGATTTTATTGAAAATGATCCCATACAGATTCCTCATCGTTTTTCTTTAAAACAGGATATTGAAATTGCAGGATTTCTGGCGGCTACAATTTCCTGGGGAAACAGAAAATCGATCATCAATTCTGCAGATAAGATGCTCGATATTATGGGAAACTCTCCCTATGATTTTGTGATGAATTATTCAGAAAAGGCTCTGGAAGCTCTTCAGGATAAAAGTATTCACAGAACTTTCAATGGACAGGATTTTTCCTATTTCATCAGACAGTTCAACAGAATTTATAAAGAAAATGAAAGCCTGGAAAACCTGTTTGAAGTAAAAGAACCGGAGAATAATTTTCTCCACGCCATAGAACGGTTCAGGAGCGGGTTTCTGGAAACAGAAAAACACAGAAGCCATAAGCATATCAGTTCGCCTTACAAAAACTCTTCTGCCAAAAGGATTATTATGTTTTTGCGGTGGATGGTGCGTAAGGATAAGCGGGGTGTGGATTTTGGAATCTGGGAGAATATAGATCAGAAAAACCTTTCCATTCCTTTGGATGTGCATACCGGAAATATCTCCAGAAAACTTGGATTGGTTTCCAGAACACAGAATGACTGGAAAACGGTGGAAGAACTGGATGCTGCCATTAGAAAATTTGATGAAGCAGATCCTGCAAAATATGATTTTGCCTTGTTTGGATTAGGCGTTACCAAAGAACTGTTGTAAAAATATAAAGGATGAAAAAATATAACGAAAAAACAGAAGTTCTTGAAAAAATAGCAGATAGTATTACATCATGGATAGGGTCTATTCAGTCTCTGATTGTACATACTCTGCTGTTTCTTACTTCGTTTGTGCTTCCGATGCTGCATATCGTAGATTTTGATAAGATGTTACTGATTCTTACTACAGTGCTTTCTCTGGAAGCTATTTATCTGGCTATTTTTATCCAGATGTCAGTGAATAAAAGTCACGAGAAAATTGAAGATATCCAGGAGGATATTGAAGAGATCAGTGAAGATATTGAAGACATTCAGGAGGATATCGAAGAGATCAGTGAGGATATTGAAGAGATCAGCGAAGATATTGAAGAGATCAATGAAGATATAGAAGATATCCAGGAAGACATTGAAGAGATCAATGAAGAAGAGGAAGAAGAAGATCACAATGAAAGAGCAAAAAATGTAATATTGAGGAGTAATGTCAACTCTAATAAAAACGAAATAAAGGCTTTAAAAGATATTATCTCTCAGCTGCAAAATGAAATCGAGCAATTGAAAAAAGAAGAATAACTGCAACTGAATTATGACAATAAAATATAAACAGATCAATACAATTGGTCTGTTTTTTTTTATAAATTTCTGTTCCATAATGATTTACGGAAAATGTAATGATAAGAATAAAATCTTATGAATCTAGGTGTTTATTTGAAAAATAGTAACATTCAAGGCTGATTTGTTATTATTATTTTTGCTACATTTGAACAAATGAAAACAAAATGTTAATCTATAGACTAAAAAACTATTTTTTCCTTTTTTCTTTTTTATTGATTTCTGTTTCTGCATTTTCTCAAACGAGACCAGTCAGAAAATCAGAGAAGATAAAGCCTTCTGCTGCCAGTCTCAGGGCCGGAGCATTCATAGATGTGAATGTACCTCCTTACGTCCCTTCAAATTATACACCTGAGCAATTGGTGAAGAATATTTTGATCAATGGCGGTACCAATTGTACAACAGCCAATGTTACCAATGTTACAGTGTCTCCTAATCATGATGTGACTAACAGCAACAGATTTTGGGGATATTTTCATAAAGGAACAACAAATTTTCCTTTTACTGATGGTATTGTCCTGACAACGGGATATGCTTCGGAAGCTGGTAATAATTATATATCAGCTGTTGGGCAATCTACAGGAACCGGGAGTGATGCAGACCTTGTTGCCGCTACAGGAGCTAACGTTAGTTTAACGGATGCCGTGGCGCTTGAATTTGATTTTGTCCCAAATTCCAACCAGGTAAAGTTCAACTATATATTCGCTTCTGATGAATATACTTCGAATTATCCATGTCTGGGTTATTCTGATGCCTTTGCATTATTGCTGAAGAAAGTGGGGGATCCTACCTATACTAATCTTGCGGTGTTACCGGGAAGTGCAGGACCTGTAAGTGCAACCAATATTGTTCCTGCCGGCAATGGATTTAGTTGTGGACCTATCAATGCAACTTATTTTGGAGGATTGGCAAACCCGCATCTGCTTATTAATTATTTTGGAAGAACAACACCTTTAACAGCTATAGCAGACGTAATTCCGGGACAAACATACCATTTTAAAATGGTGTTGGCAGATGCAAAAGATTCTACCCATGATTCAGCTGTATTCCTGGAAGGAGGATCTTTTGATGTCGGAATTAAAATTGTAGATGAAGCCGGAGCCGTTTTACCTGGCAGTATCAACATGTGTGACAATACACCAAAGCAATTGAAAGCACAGGTAGCAGCCATTCCGGGAATGACGTATCAGTGGTATAAAGACGGAGTTGCCATTCCGGGAGCTACCAGCGCTATTTATGTTGCCACCCAGCCAGGAGTATATACTGTGAAAGTAATGGTTCCGGGCAATCAGTGTCCTAGTGAAGCAACCGTTACCATTATCGGAGGAACGAGTCCTACAGTACAGAATGCTGTGCTTAAGCTCTGTACAACACCTGCACTCAGTACATTTGATTTAGAAGCAGCAAAACCCCTGATCAGTACAACACAGGGAGCGGTATTCCGTTTTTATGCTAATCAGGCTGATGCACAGGCTCAAAATAATAGTTATATCACCAATCTGACAACCTACAACGGTACAGATGGACAGATATTATATGTACTGGTTTCCAATGGAGCTTTCTGTAGTAAAATTGCAACTTTAACATTAAGAAAAGAAGAAACTCCAACAGCATTGCTTACAGCACCTAGATTAAAAATCTGTGCAGGGGAATCTGTATTATTAACAGCTTCGGGTGGAGTAACATACCAGTGGGGTGATTCTGCAGCCACTACAGGTGGAATAAGAACTGTAAGCCCTACCCAGACAACAACATATACCGTATATGCTATCGGAGCACAGGGGTGTAAATCTCTTCAGCCGGCACGTATTACAATAGAAGTAGTACCGGCTATCGTTTCAAACTTGAAAGGAGGACATATCTGCCAGGGAGATAAAATCATTCTGGATGCAGGTTCAGGTCCTGGGTATACCTATCAGTGGAGTAATGGAGAAACAGGTCAGAGTATTACGGTTTCTACTCCGGGAGAATATTCAGTAATGATAAGCAATGGGGTGTGCTCAAAAGAGTTTAAAGCACAGGTTATTAAAGCAGTAATTCCTGAAGTAATAAAAGTAGACTATAATGAAAATGGGGTAATGATCATTACAGCGAGCAATCCAAGTAATGGTACTCTTGAATATTCGGTGGATAACGGAGTTACATGGCAGTCTTCCAATGTATTTAACAATGTCCCTAAAAATAAAATCATTTCAATCAGGGTGAGAGTTAAATTCACAAGCTGTGTAGGTTTCCTTGAATTCTTTACATTCGTTATGAAAAATGTAATCACTCCAAATGGGGATAATATTAATGATATTATTGATTTCAGCGGAGTGGTCAACTATAAAGATTTCAGCGGGCAGGTTTTTGACCGATACGGAAGAGAAGTCTTCAAAGCTGAAAAGATAAGACCATATTGGGATGGATATTTCCAGGGTAAAAAACTACCTACTTCCACCTACTGGTATCAGGTAACCTTTGAAGATCCTGCGAGTAAAGAAGTTACAGTGAAAACAGGATGGATATTACTTAAAAATATAGAATAATTAAAACTATAATCGAAAGACTGACTATTTTGTCAGTCTTTTTTTATTATATTAAAATAAATAGAGTTGATATCCTAACATAAATAAATTTGCGTTAGTAATAATGTAAATTGTGTTAACTTGAATTTCAATTAAAAAAAATAGTATTTTTGTTTAAAATAATATAAAATGTTAAATAGGAGGAGAGGAAATTTATTTTTAGCGTTATTTTTAGTTTTCATAGGCAACTTTATTTTGGCTCAAAATAGAGGAAGGGTAGAAATTGCGAGAAAACCCAGTGCTGCTTCCTTGAGAGCAGGTGCTTTTATAGATGTGAATGCACCAAGTTACCCGGAATCAGGCTATCCTATAACCCAGCTAATCAATGATGTTCTTATCTCAGGAGGTACTACCTGTACCAGCTCAAGTGTAAGCAATGTAACGGTGTCTCCAAACCTGCCAGCTTCCAATCAGAACCGAAGCTGGGGATATTTTAATAAATCAAATACCAATTTTCCGTTTAGCAAAGGAATTATACTTTCTACCGGATATGCCAATAAAGCAGGAAATACTCTTCAGGGAACTTTAAGCGATGACCTGGGAACAGGAGGGGATGTAGATCTGGCGAACGCTTTGGGAATAGGTAATAATAACCTGACCAATGCTACCTCTATTGAGTTTGACTTTGTTGCAGCTTCTACTGAAATTACTTTCAGATACTTATTTGCTTCAAAAGAATATCAGCAGAACTTTCCATGTACCATCACCGATGGTTTTGCCTTGCTTCTGAAAAAGGCATCTGATCCTACTTATACCAATCTTGCAGTGCTTCCGGCAGGAGCAGGCCCTGTAAGTGTAACGAATATCCACCCGCAGTATCAAAACTGCGGACCTAAAAATGAAGCCTATTACGGAGGGACCAATACCGCTCAGATTGAAACCAATTTTAACGGCCGTACCATTCCTCTTACAGCAAAAGCAACTGTAATCCCAGGGCAGACGTATCATTTTAAAATCGTTCTTGCCGACTATCAGGATCCCAACTTCGATTCTGCAGTATTTTTGGAAGCAGGATCTTTCGATATTGGAGTGAAAATTTTAGACCCTGCCGGAGCGCAGCTGCCTGCATCAGTAAATATGTGTGATAATACACCACAGACTTTTACAGCTTCTGTTCAGGGACCCAATATAACCTATCAGTGGTATTTGGGAACCAATCCGATTGCTGGAGCTACCAATGCAAGTTATACAGCAACAGCGCCAGGAGTTTATACTGTTAAGGTTTTTATTCAGGGAAACAGCTGTCCGGGAGAAGCTACCATTACAGTAGTAGGAGGGACATCTCCAACAGTACAGAATGCGACGTTAACGGCCTGTTATGCTGCCGGAAATGCTACATTTAATTTAACATCAGCACAAGCTTCAATAAGTACCACTCCGGGAGCCGTGTTTTCATATTATGCTACCTTGGCAGACGCTAATGCAGGAAATACAAATACAATTCCAAATCCCACAGCTCATCAGAGTGCAGGAGGAACGGTGTATGTAAGAGTAGCAAACGGTTTCTGTGCAAAAGTGGCACAGCTTCAATTGGTGAAAGCACCACAAATGATCCCTACTATTGCCCCTCCGGCAGTACTTACCTGTGCTAACTCTCAGACTACACTGGATGCATCAGCTTCCGTTTATCCGGCAGGTGCTACATTCAACTGGACCACTACAGGAGGAAATATTGTTTCAGGAGGAACTACCTTAAACCCTGTTATCAATGCTGCGGGAACCTATACTTTAACCATAACAAAAGTGTATCAGCCAGGAAATATTACTTGTACAGCAGTGGGCAACGTAACGGTAACAGGAAACAGTGCTCCACCGGTGACTGGACTCACTGCAAGCAAAATAAAAATCTGTAAAGGCGGGTCCACAACACTTACCGCAACAGGAGGTGCTACCTATAACTGGGGCAATGGTCTTACCGGAAACGGAAATACACAGGTGGTTTCACCTACCGTTACAACTACTTATACTGTAACAGCAGTAGGTGCTAATGGCTGTGTGTCTCAAAATCCCGCCACTATAACAATTGAAGTGTCAGAACCTTTTACAGCACAGAACGCAATATTACATAAATGTTATCAGCCGGGATTAACTTATAATCTTACAGAAGCTCAGCCTCAGATCACAACTACAGGTGGAGTTACTTTCACTTATTATATAAACCAGGCTGATGCCAATGCTGCTAACGGAAACTTTATCGTAACCCCTACAGCATATACGCCGCCGGGAGGAAGCCAGACGATTTATGTTTTGGCAAGTAATGGAGGTTGCAGTTATGTAGTATCTCTGCAATTATTAAGCACGGCTCAAACTACTCTTACAATTGCTGCACCGCAAACAATTACCTGTACAACTCCTCAGATTACAATTAATGCTTCCGCATCAGTTGTACCTGCAGGATCTACTATTGCATGGACAACAACGGGAGGAACTATCGTATCAGGAGGCAATACCCTTACCCCTGTTGTAAGTGCAGGCGGTACCTATACTTTAACCGTTACGAATGTATCACAGCCAGGAAATCTGAGCTGTCCCTATACTTCAACAGTAACAGTACAGGAAGATAAAGTACAACCGGTTGCTGCTGTTGTTTCATCAGTACCTCGTATTTGTATAGGTGAATCTGTAACATTAACAGCTTCGGGAGGAGTAACCTATAACTGGGGGAATGGTCTTACAGGGAACGGAAATACTCAGGTGGTTTCTCCTACTGTGACTACGACATATACAGTATTTGCCGTTGGAGCTAACGGATGTATTTCTGCAACGCCAGCATCAGTTACTGTTCAGGTTGGTCCGCCTATCGCAGGACTTACCGCATCTAAATTGAAGATTTGTGAAGGAGAATCTGTAACATTGACGGCTACCGGAGGGATTACTTATAACTGGATAGGACTTACCGGAAATGGAAATACACAGGTTGTTACTCCTACCACAACAACAGAATATTCAGTATTTGCATTGGGAGGAAATGGATGTAGCTCTGTAAATCCGGCTAAAGTTACCATCGTAGTAGTTCCGGCAATTGTTTCTACATTGAAGGATGTATTTGTTTGCGCTGGAGATAAAGGAACTCTTGATGCAGGTCCGGGACCCAATTATACATATTTATGGAATACAGGAGCAACTACCCAGACAATAACAACTAATGTTGCGGGTGCTTATTCTGTAATAATCAGTAATGGAGTCTGTTCCAAAACATTCTCTGCCCAGCTGATTAATCCTGATCTGCCACAATTTACCAATGTTGTATATGATAACCACATTCTTACCCTTACGGCAAGTAACCCGACGGGAGGTGTTTTAGAATTTTCAATTGATGGAGGATTAACATGGCAGTCATCGAATATATTTACCGGTATCCTGAATAATACAATGTATACTCTTATGGTAAGAGTAAAAGGAGCTAAATGCGGTACTTCACTGGACTATTTTACATTCGTGATCAGCAATGCTATTACTCCTAATATGGATGGTGTAAATGATACCATCGATTTCACAGGAATCAGCGGATATAAAGATTTTGCAGCTTCTATCTTTGACAGATATGGGGCAGAAGTATTCAAAGCTTCAAAAGGCGATGTTATCTGGACAGGATCATTAAAAGGAATTAACCTTTCTACAGGGACATACTGGTATAGAGTACAGTGGGAAAACCCGGCCAGTAAAAAAATGGAACAGCGCTCAGGCTGGATTCTCTTAAAAAACAGAAACTAGAATTTATTAAAATAAAATAGACAACAAAATCTTTCAGCAATGAAAGATTTGTTGTTTTATATAGGAAATGTTATTGTGTTTTGTGAATTATTTAAAATAGAAGATAAATATGTTAAAACAATTTGTAACACGATGCTACCACATTGTTTATGGTTTGTACGAATAGGGATTGATTAACGAAAATTTACTTTAAAAGGTTGATATATTGTTTTTTTATGGTAAAAAATATAAATATGTATGTGAGATATTTAAAAAAAAATTAAATTTGTTGAAACAAAAATATTATGAGAAGATATCTACCGCTTTGTTTATTTTTTTTAGTCATCTCGACTTTTTTATTTTCACAAGATCTACCGCCCAGGAAACAAGTAAAGGAAATTCCTACAGCAGCCTCCAGAAGAGCAGGTGTTTTTATTGACGTTAATGCTCCGCAGTATCCTGAAACTGCTTACACTATTGAAAAAATGGTTAAAGATGTATTGATCTCATCCGGGACCAATACCTGTCTTACTCCCAATGTAACCAATGTGAAAATTACTCCTAATCATGCTGCAAGTAATGCAGACAGAGCATGGGGATATTTTCATAAGGCAACAACCAATTTCCCTTTTAAAGACGGGCTTATTCTTTCTACAGGGTATGCGAGAAGAGCAGGTAACACTTTTGAAGGAGGGCTGAGTGATGTCAACGGTGGAGGTTCAGATGCTGATCTTGCACAGGTGATTGGAGTAGTGGAAAGCAGATTGAATGATGCTGTTCTTTTGGAATTTGACTTCGTTCCAACAACAAGCCAGATTAAATTTAACTATCTGATTGCATCCGAAGAATATACAGGTTCATTCCCTTGTACTTTTGCAGATGCATTTGCGATCTTATTGAGACCTACTTCGGGCGGACCTTATGTGAATATGGCTGTACTTCCCGGAGGTGCTGGACCTGTAAGTATTACGAATATCCACCCTGAAGTACCAGGCAGCTGTGGAGCGGTAAATGAACAATATTTTGCCGGTTACAACACAGGTAACGTCGAAACCAATTTTAACGGAAGAACAATTCCATTGACTGCTACAGCAACTGTAGTAGCAGGGCAGGAATACCACTTCAAAATGGTAATTGCCGATTATAGTGACCACAGTTATGACTCTGCAGTATTTCTGGAAGGAGGATCTTTCAATATTGGGGTAGATCTTTTAGACCCTGCAGGAACAAAATTACCTTCTGATATCAATGTTTGTGATAATGTACCTCAGGTAATCACGGCTTCTGTAAATGATCCTAACCTTGTATATCAGTGGTATTATAACGGAGCACCGGTTCCTAATGCTACAACCAATACAATTACAGCTGTACAGCCAGGTACTTATACTATCGAAGTAAGTGTTCCGGGGAATCCATGTCCGGGTAAAGCTACTATTCAGATTCATGGGGGAACAACTCCGCAGGCTCAGGATGCTACATTACTGCTTTGTACTACACCGGATATTACCACTTTTGATTTAAGCACAATTACTTCTACCATCAGCCCGACACCAGGAGCTATTTTTAAGTTCTATGTAAATCAGGCGGATGCAATTGCACAGAACGGTAATTATATTCAGACTCCATTAAACTATAACGGTAACGATGGTCAGATTCTGTATGTTGTAGTTTCCAATGGAGGATTCTGTAGTAAAATGGTAGAATTGACATTGCATAAAGAAGTAACCCCAACAGCTAAAGTAAAAGCTTCCAGAATAAAAATATGTCCGGGAGAATCTGTAACCCTTACTGCTGAAGGAGGAGATACTTACCTATGGAGCAATTTCATGGGAACAGGAAATATGCAGACTGTTACTTTATATCAGACAACTACATTTACAGTGTATGCAATTGGTGCACAAGGTTGTAAATCTCTTAATCCGGCAACAATAAGAATTGAAGTTACTCCGGAAATCACTTCCCCATTAAAAGATGTTGAAATGTGTGTTGGTGATAAAGTGACTCTTGATGCAGGTGCGGGACAAGGCTTTAAATACCTTTGGAGTACAGGGGCAACAACACAGAAAATTGATGTAGACCAATGGGGTATCTATTCCGTAGAAGTTGATAACGGAATTTGTAAGAAAGTTTTTGAAGCTAAAGTAATGGGTGCAGCTACGCCTTTTGTGACTGGATTAAACTATGAAAGCATCAAGAAAACAGTAACAATTACAGCTGAAAATCCTCCGATGAACAATATGCCAAGTACTTTGGAATATTCTATTGATAACGGAATCACCTGGCAGGATTCAAACGTGTTTAGCAATCTTTTAGACAATACAAATTATACTGTTTTGGTAAGAAGAGTAGGGACGCACTGTGTAGGATCTCTTGAATTCTTTACCCTGCAGATCAACAATATTATTACTCCGAACGAAGACGGAATCAATGATGTACTGGATCTTAAAGCTCTTGGAGACTTTAAAAACTTTACAGGTTCTGTGTATGACAGATATGGAGTGGAAATGTTCAGATTCTCAAAAGAAAAACCTATCTGGGACGGAACAGTTGGAGGTAAGAGACTTCCTACAGCAACATACTGGTATAAGTTCAATTTTGAGTATCCGAAATCAAAAGCTCAGATGAACTGGTCAGGATGGATCATGCTGAAAAACAGAAACTAGAATTGATAATGTAATATAAAAAGAAAGCCTTTCAGATTTATTTTGAAAGGCTTTCTGCTTTTTAGAAGTAAATTTACGATCACTTAATCCAACAAAAAAGCTCCTTTATCAGGAGCCTTTTTTATTGAAGTTTATTGATTTTGTTTCCAGAGATTGGCGAAATGTATAAAATCTGCTACACTAAGTTCTTCCGCTCTTTTATCTAAAAATTCATGGCCTTTTAAAGCTTCCGGAATATTTAAGGATTTCAATGCATTAGACAGTTTTTTTCTTCTCTGGTTGAATCCTGTTTTTACAATCTGCTTAAAAAGAATTTCATTGCCTGCAAGACCTTCCTTTGGATTTCTTGTAAGTCGGATGACTCCGGATTTTACTTTTGGCGGTGGATTAAATACATTTTCATGTACTGTAAACATATAAGATACATCATAATAAGCCTGTATCAGGACAGAAAGAATACCGTAATCTTTAGTTCTCGGAACGGCAGCCGTTCTCTCAGCCACCTCCTTCTGAAACATTCCTACCATTTCCGGAATCAGTTGATAATGATCCACAATCTGAAACAAGATCTGTGATGAAATATTATAGGGGAAATTTCCAATGATAGCAATCTGATCATCTTTGATAAAACTGAAGTCCTGTTTCAGGAAATCTCCCACAAAAGTCTCTTCAGTAACCTTTGTATAATTTTTTTTCAGGTATTCGATAGACTCTGTATCGATCTCAGCAAGATAAATGTTCTGATCTTTTTCAAGAAGATATTTGGTAAGAACTCCCATTCCGGGACCTACTTCCATGATGTTATTATAGTTCTCAAAACTAAGACCTTCTACTATTTTTCTTGCGATGTTTTCATCTGTCAGGAAGTGCTGTCCAAGATGTTTTTTTGCTTTTACACTCAAGGTTTTTTATGATTTTATTAACAATGATTTTCTTTATTTCGTCCCAAATTTCGGAAGTTTTTTTCTATTTTAGCCAAAAATTTTAATATTAATGGCTAAATCTGTAGATGAATTTAATAAGAAAAGGCTTCGGTCCAGCAATATTACAGTAGTGATAAGTATTGCCTTAGTGTTATTTTTGTTAGGATTAATGGGGCTTATTTTAATTAATGCCCAGAAGTATTCTGACTATATCAAAGAACAGTTGGTGGTGAACGCCTACTTTGATGAAAATTATGATGCTAAAGATTCTGTAAAAATTGCAAAACTGGAGGAAGAAACTTTTAAAAAGGTACAGACACTAGCTCCGGTAAAAAAAGCAACCTATATTTCAAGAGACATGGCTGCAAAAGAAGCCAAGAAAAGTATGGGAATTGACAGTGATGCATTGTTTGAAGAAAATATCTTCCCATCTTCTATTGAAGTTGCTCTAAAACCTGAATTCGTAGATCCGGCAAAAATTGATGAGGCTATTAAAGAGATCAAATCAGTTCCAGGAATTATCGATGTTAAAAATGACAGTACTTTAATGGTAGATGTTTACAATAACCTGAGCAGAATCTTAAAGTGGATTTTCGGATTCTCAATTCTGTTCCTGGTATTGGCTGTTGTATTGATCAACAACTCTATCCGTCTGAAAATATTCTCAAAGAGATTTATTATTAAAACAATGCAGCTGGTAGGAGCGAAAAGAAGATTCATCCTTAAGCCTTTCATCATAGAAGCAATCATTTTAGGGGCTATTGGCTCTGTAATTGGTCTTATTGCTTTGGGTGGTGTCTGGTATTATTTCACAAGCCAGATTGGTTCTGCTTTCGTACAGGACAACAACCAGTATTTCTGGTTAGTGATCCTGGTATTGGGAGTAGGAGTCTTTATCTCTGTCTTAAGTACAATTTTCGCTACATGGAGGTTCTTAAAATCAAACGTTGACGATTTATATTACTCTTAACAATGAGCAAAAAAACAAATAAATTTTCCGCTTCAGACTTTGGACATGAAGCGGAAGTACCACAACAAAACGCTTTCTATTTCGGACCACAGAATTTCAAGTGGATGCTGATAGGACTGGCATTTATTGTCGTAGGATTTCTATTGATGATGGGCCCGGATGCCAACACGGTTGATGGTAAATTTGACCCGAACTCATGGAATGATGATATCTTTTCTATCAGAAGAATCAGGATAGCACCTCTGTTTGTTGTTATTGGATTTGTAATAGAAGTATACGCTATCTTAAAAAGAAAATAAATAAATTTTTATATTTTGAGATTAAGAGATTAAGAAATTGAGAGTAATGCATTCTGAATTTCCGGATCTCTTAATCTTTTAATTTTTTAAAAGAATATGGATTTAATCAAAGCAATTATTATTGCCATTGTAGAAGGGTTAACGGAATATCTTCCGATTTCTTCTACCGCACACATGGGATTTACAGCCAACCTTATGGGGCTTGAAGAAACAGAATTTTTAAAAATGTTTCAGGTATCCATTCAGTTTGGAGCCATTTTATCAGTGGTAGTGGCCTACTGGAAAAAGTTTTTTGACTTAAACAATATTCAGTTCTATTTTAAACTTGCTTTTGCTGTAGTTCCTGCTCTGGTTTTAGGATATTTATTCGATGATAAAATTGAAGCTGTGCTGGGGAATCAGATCGCTATTTCTTCAGTGTTGGTGTTAGGAGGTGTTGTTTTACTGTTTGCAGACAAATGGTTTAAAAACCCTAAAATAGACGACGAAAAAGGAATTACCATAAGAAAAGCAGTGACCATTGGTTTCTGGCAATGTCTTGCAATGATGCCTGGAACCAGCCGTAGTGCGGCTTCTATTATTGGAGGAATGACACAGGGACTTACCAGAAAAGCTGCTGCAGAATTCTCTTTCTTCCTTGCTGTACCTACCATGCTGGCAGTAACGGTATATTCAGTTTTTGTTAAAACCTGGGGAAAAGAAACGGCAAATCCACAGAAAGGATATGAAATGATTATGGCATCACAGGATCACATTATGATCTTTGTAGTAGGAAATGTTGTCGCGTTTATCGTAGCACTTATCGCTATTAAAGCATTTATTGGAGTGCTTAATAAATACGGATTTAAACCTTGGGGCTGGTACCGTATTTTTGTTGGAATTGCTCTGTTGATTTATTTTTATTTCTTTAAATAAGAAATCACTCATTTATACCCATTCATGACTGCTGAAGAACTGAAATCAGGATACATTTTTTTATTGGATAAGCCTTTGGACTGGACTTCCTTCCAGGCTGTCAATAAAATGAAATATAAACTTAAAAGAGAGTTTGATCTTCCCAAAAAATTTAAAATCGGGCATGCAGGGACTTTAGATCCCAGAGCAACAGGGCTTCTGATTGTCTGCTGCGGAAAATTCACCAAGAAAATTCCTGAAATTCAGGATGCTCCCAAAGAATACTGGACGGAGATTAAGATCGGAGTACAGACAGAATCCTACGATACTGAGAAACCTGAAATCCTTCATCAGGATATCTCTCATATTACTGAAGAACAGGTAAAAGAAGTACTTGAAAAGTTTATTGGAGAAATTGAACAGAAACCACCCGTTTATTCAGCCATTAAAATTGATGGTGAAAGAGCTTACAATCTTGCAAGAGCTGGGGAAGAAGTAGAAATGAAGGCCAGAAAAACCACCATTCATTATATTAAAGATGTTAAGATAGATTTTCCTTTAGTAAGTTTCATGGTTGGCTGTTCAAAAGGAACCTATATCAGAAGTCTTGCACACGATATAGGTCAGGAATTAGGAGTAGGAGCCTATTTGACTCAATTAAGACGTACTAAAATCGGTGACTATGCTATTGAAAACGCTACAGATCAGTTTTTAAATAACGAGTACAGATTTGAAAGTCTATGAAAATAAAATTATCCTTTTTAATATTTGTCTTTGCTTTTTTTAAGACATTTTCTCAGGATACAGAATCTGGAAAATCAAAAATGGATTTTTATTTTAATCCTTCCCTTAATATCGGATTTAATATTAAGAAGAAAGACCAGATCACCAATTCGCAGTATATTGAAAACAGATCCTCATTAGGAAATCTGACTTATGGTGTTACTGCTATCGGAGGATATAATTTTCTTCCTAACTTTGCATTAGGAACCGGAATCAAATATAGCTTTATACAAGATAATTATCATCTGATATATTGGGTTATTCAGCCGAAGATCATTTTTTCTCCGGGAGAAAGGCCATTTTATATCGATATTAATTATGGAAAACAGCTTAATCACTCCGCTGTTTCAGATACTGAATTCTGGGGCGGCAGACTGGGAATGCAGGTTTCTTATTCAAAAAGATTGAGTCAGGAAGGAGGAATTGTTTTTGAATCACATAAACTGAAAGATGGAGCTGAGGGATTTTTCATAGGGTTAAGCTATGGAATTACAATTTTCAGCAATAAAAATTATACCGGCTACGGAAAAGACTAATGGAAAAAACACGCATCAATAAATATTTATCAGAAGTAGGGTACTGTTCAAGAAGAGCGGCAGATAAACTTTTAGAAGAGGGCAGGATCAAAATAAACGGAAAAATTCCTGAGATGGGAACAAAAGTTTCCGATGAAGATCTTGTGGAGGTAGACGGTAAAGCTATCAGAGAACCTCAGGAAAAACCTGTATATATCGTTTTTAATAAACCGGTAGGAATTGTGTGTACTACGGATACAAAACGTGAAAAAAATAATATCGTAGATTATATCAACCACCCGAAAAGGATTTTTCCTATCGGAAGATTAGATAAACCAAGTGAGGGACTGATCTTACTGACAAGTGATGGTGATATCGTCAATAAAATTCTGAGAGCCCGTAATAATCACGAAAAAGAATATATTGTTCGTGTAGATAAGCCGATCAATCCTAGATTTTTAGAAAAAATGCGAAACGGAGTTCCTATTCTGGATACCGTAACCAAAAAATGTGAGGTAGAAAAGATTGATGATATGAATTTCAGAATTGTTCTTACCCAGGGACTCAACAGACAAATCCGAAGAATGTGCGAATATCTTGGATATGAAGTGAAAAAACTGAAAAGAATCCGTATCATGAATATTAAACTAGACCTCCCGATTGGAAAATGGAGAGATCTTACCGAAGATGAACTGAATGCATTGAATGCTATGCTCACAGATTCCAGTAAAACATTCGACTAAAACTTATACAATACTTTAACGGTTTTCCTCCTATATTTTCCGGTATAAGTTACCAGAAATAATATTGATTTTTTTATTTCATAATTTTTCACATATTGGTGTAATATATTTTATTTTTCATGAAAAATATTCTATATTTATAATAATAACAACTATAACCTGAAAATTATGAAATTAAAATTCAATTTAGTTCTTTTGTTTGTTACTTTGGTACTGTTTACTAGTTGCCTAAATGAACATGATCCCAATCATTCAAATGATTCTTCCTTTTACATTGATTACAGAAGCTTAAAAGGATTACCAGACGGAATTGCCGTTATAGAACTTGATCCTGAAGCTCCGAATTTTGGAAATATCAGCAGCAGGCTTGAATTGGGTATTGGGGTATTACCCCATCATATTTATTACAACCAGAATGCAAAAAAAATGTTCACAACGGCTTTGGGTGGCAGTTATCTCTATGAGATAAGAACGGGAGAAGATCAAAATGGATTGCCAAAATTAATTGATGCAACGCCTATTGATACTGGTGAGAATACGGTAGGAGAAAATTTATTTTTCACAACTGACGGAAGATATTTTATGACCTTTATGGGAGGGGCAGGAGGCCCGAAGGATGGCAGCATAGGTGTTTTTAATGCTAATAATAATCAGCTGATCAAAACTATTAAAGCGCCAATTCAGGCTAATCCCAATAAGTTTATAATGTATCCGCATGGTATTTCAATTAATGAAGAAAAAGGATTAATGATGGTCAGCTCAACCATTCACCCGGACCTCACTACGGGAATGGGCAATACCTGTACTTTATTAGATCTGAATACTTATGAAATAAAGGAAACCTATCAGGTAGCAGACTCCCCAACTGATTTATCTGCTCCTGTGGAAGTATTACTATTGCGCGGAAAGTTTCCACAGTATGCACTTGCTACAACCATGCTTGGCGGAGATATCTGGATTGCTCCATACAATACTGCCACTAAAAAATATGATGCCTTTACTAAGATCTTTGACGGAAGCACAAAAGGTTTAGGCTGGGCACTCGAAATGTATATTGATGATTCAAACAAACTGTATGTAAGTTTTGCAGATCCTGGGAAGGTACTTGTCTTTGATATAAATAATCTCCCCCAATTAAAGCTTTTAAAGACTTTTGATGCTGATAAAGGGGCACACCATATGGCTTTCTTTAAAACCAAGTCAGGAAAAGAAGTAGTAGCAGTACAAAATAACCTGTTGGATCTCCCTAATCTGAACTCAGGAACCATTAGTGTAATTGACATCAACACAGGAAAAACTTTAGGTACAGTCGATTTGCGTAACCGTTATGGAATACTGCCGGAATCCATTGAAGGCACCAATGGACCAAGCAGTTATATGCATCATTAAATTCGGGGATAATATTTCAGATGAGAAACGATTCCAAAATATTATTTTGGAATCGTTTTAAGTTATTTTACATACAATCTCATTCTTTCTTCATACTCAGGTTTCAGTTTTAAAAGTTTCCATATTTTTCTGTCATCAGGATTACTGATCCGGTAGAAAATGATTTTGTCTGCAGAATATTTGAAATAGGGATGGTTTTTAAGCCATTCTTCGGGGGCATCCACTAATGAATATCTATGTACATCTGAGGAATTTAATGGTGCAATTGAGATCAGCTTTTGAATACGATCCTGATCAATATTGTATGTACTTAAAATCTGTTGCTTATTGATAAAGCCCCCTAACTTTTTTCTGAAACCGATAATAGAACCTGCGCTTTTTTCATCCAAACCAAATTCTATAAGTTGTCTGAAAGTAATGGTATTGAGATCTGTTTTTGAAAAATCAGTTTTTTCCTGCTGCTTCTCCTGGAGTTTGATATAAGGTTTCATTTCCTGAAATTTCTCAGCAGAAATCACAAAACATTTCTGCAGATCGTCCAGGCTTTTAAAGCTTCCTAGTAGATTTCTATCCCGGTAATTAATGATGGTAATGGCTTGCTTTTCTGAAAATCCAAAGGTTTTCCAACCCTCCAGGTCCAGTTGATTAGGATCAAAAGAATAGTATTGAACTCTGGTTTTAACCGTACTGTTCTTTGCTGGATTTTGAAAAGTTTCAGGAGTTTTTGCAGGTAAAAGCAAATAAGGCTCAAGCTTGCTGTAATTTTCCGGAGAGATAATAAAACATTCTTTAAACTTCTCCTTGCTGATAAAGCTGCCTCCCAGATAATTTCTGTATTTTAAAATAGCTTCTGCCTGTCTTTCACTGAAACCCATTTTGAGCCAGTCATTCGCAGAAAGCCGATCAGGATTGAATTTCCCTGAAATCGTAATTTCTTTCTTTCCATACGCATTGAATCCTTTTGGCTTCCCATTCTCTGTTATTTCAGGAAGTAAAATGAATGATTCCAATTCCCTGAATTTCTCGTCAGAAATTGCGTAACATTTTTTCAACTGTTCTTTTGACATAAACTTTCCCCCTACAATATCTTTATATTTAAGAATTGTAGCAGTCTGCTTCTCTGAAAAGCCAAGTTTCTGCCATTGCTCTTTGTCCAGTGTATTGGGATCAAAATCGGATAGATTCGCAGAATTTGAAGTACTGGTAATAAACTTTACATCAGGAAAAGGTTCTTTTTCCCGGCTGGTGTATTTCTGATAGGCCAATAAAATAGTCAGCAATGTGACCATAAATGCCAATTTCTGGTAATAGCTTTTTCTCATCATGAAGTAAAAATATTAATAAAAATAAAGTGTGTCAATGGTTGATAATGAAATGATTAAAGATGATATGCGGATTTTGTTTAATACTTAAAAAACAAATGGAAATTTGATATTTTATAAGATATAATTTCGTAATTGAGAGTGAATGTTGTGATTAAGATTTATCTGTTTTTTGTTTTTAATACGACAAGTTTTGTCGCTATCCGGAGATAATTTTGCATCAGGATTAGATAGATTAAGATATTTATGATAATAATTTAATAATAAATAGTAGGATATATGTTAAATCGCATCTTTGTGATTTTTGCTTCTTAAAAAGTGTTAAATTCGCGAAGTTTTAAGAAACTAATTACTAACTCAAAAAAACAACAATATGGGAATGAAAAAAATCTATCTCGGAGCGCTCACTTTATTCGCTATTTTGAGCACATCTGCTCAGGAAGTGGTATGGCAAAAAAATATCAAATCCTCTACCCAGGATTTTCTTAGTCAGGTTACTACAACCATCGATCAGCAGTATCTTATCACGGGAAGCTCTATCCAAAGCGATAAGCAGCAGACTTCAGGAAATAAGCAAAACAATGGTTATGATTTCCATCTGGTAAAATTAAATCAGCAGGGGAATGAAGTCTGGGAGAAATACTTCTCAGGATCAAATCATGATTATTTGTCAGCTACAGTCACCACACAGGACGGTGGGTTTCTATTAGCCGGAACCTCTTATTCAGGAAAAGGTTTGGATAAAAAAGAGGATTCTAAAGGAGGATCTGATATCTGGCTGATCAGAATCAATGAATTCGGTGATGAATTATGGCAGAAAACCTTGGGAAGTTCTTCAGATGAAGAAGCAAGAGCTGTGATCCAAACTACAGATTTAGGATTTTTTGTGGCAGGAAATGTACAAAGTTCTTCAAAAGGTTATGGCTCCAAAGATGTCTTAATTACCAGAATCGATAAAAGTGGAAAAGAAATATCCCAATTAATCTTAGGCGGAAAAGGTTTAGATGAAGTGGAGAAGATGATTCCAACAAGAGATGGCGGAGCGTTATTGGGAATTTATTCCAGGAGTTCCGAGGTTCGTGTTTCGGGATCTGAAAAGGGTTCCGGGATGCAAGATGTGAGTTCCGTGTCAAACGTTCAAAACCCGAACCCCGTATCCCGTATCGCAAAATCCACGGATAACTTCGGCGAAGGTGACTACTGGATTGTCAAGTTGGACAAAAACGGTAAAGTAGAATGGGAAAAGAACTTTGGAGGCAAGGGCGATGATCATATCAGAACTCTTGCGTTAACGTCAAATGGCTTCGTCATTGGCGGAGAATCCAGATCAGAAAGATCAGGAAATAAAACCGTAGGGATTGAAGAAGGAACAGACTTATGGCTGATTTCCTTAAATGAAAGAGGAGATGAACAGTGGCAGAAATCCTATAATTTCAAAAACAGGGATATCTTAATGAGTATGAGTGTCCTTCACTCGGCAGATGACAAGTCTTCCAAAGGAATTTTATTAGGAGGTTATACTCAGGCTGAAGGAAGAATACAAACTGATGATGAAACATTCTGGATGCTTTATTTGGATCAGAATGGTAATGAGCAGTGGAGAAAACATGTAAAAGGTGAATCCAGACAAAAAGAAGAAAGACTTTCAGATTTAAAGCTGAACAGAGACGGTTCTATTGTTCTAGCAGGAACCAGTGCAGAAGAATTAGGTAAAGAGAACTGGAAGATTGTAAAGCTAGGAGACAAACAGGTTGATCAATTGATTGAAAAATATGATATTAAGATCTATCCAAATCCTGTATCTGATTATGCTTATGTAGAAATCGGCTCTGATTTTAAAGAGACTGATATTCTGCTATATGATATGAGTGGAAGACAGCTGCAGAATATAAAAACTAAGAACAGAGTGACTAAAATTAATACTCAGGCTTTGGTTCAGGGCGCTTATCTGGTGACTATAAAAACGGATAACAATAAAACGGCGAATGCTAAATTAATTAAAAAATAAAGTGATGAAAAAAAATACAATACAGCGGCTGTTATACTTGACAGGAATATTGAGTGGGATTATGTTCTTTGATATTTTAAGGGCCCAATCCCCAGAAATTAATTTTGGTGACTTTGCCCATCCTGTGGCATCAGTATCCTCTTTAGCGGCTTATAATAATACCCCGGCTTCAATAGCTAGTGGTACGTCAAACGTATCTATTCCTTTGCTTGAGCTACCTACCCGCTCTAAAAATATTTCTCTGCCGCTGGCACTCTCTTATAATTCTATGAATGTAAAATCATTGGAACCCGCCGGAGAAGTTGGTACAGGATGGTCGCTTTTTGCAGGGGGAGTTATCTCGAGAGAAATTATAGGCTCATTAAATGAGATTCAATACAGCAATAATCCTTCGAGTAATTCCCCGGAAATTTTTAATGATATTTATTATTATAATTTACCAGGAGTTTCAGGAAAATTTAAATTTAACAAAAATGCAACGACTGGTAACATTGAAATTCAAAGCCTTTCTCCCAATAAAGTAAAAATAACATATATCAAGGATACTGCAGAAACCCTTTATTTTACAGTATCAAGTTTTACCATTATAGATGAAAGCGGGTATCAGTATGTTTTTAAAGATTATAGTGAGAGTAGTAATTCTGATGCTATTACAACTTACAGATCAGCCTTCTTTTTAAGCCAGATCAAACTGCCAGATAATACGGTTTTTGCAAGCTTTGAGTACAGAAAAGACAGCAAGCATGCCACCGAAGAGTGGACTTCTCCCATTGTATATCGGAGTTGTAAACTTTCAAAGATAAATGCTGACGGTTTAGGCTCCGTGAGTATAGATTATCTGTATGATGTAACGAAGGAAAAAACAATGAATGATCCCTACAGCATCTCACAAGTTCTTTTGAAAGATGTCTGGGGAAGTGTAATTTCTGGATATAAATTTGTTTACAGCTGGAATCAACTTTATCCATCCAACCCTTCAGATAATACTGAGGAGAATGGGAGAAGGTTGCTTACAAAATTGCTGAAAATTAACAAAGATCAGGTAGAATATGAAAAAACAAGTTTTATATACAACCCTTATCAGGAGACTCTTAATGAGGATAATATATATCTTTGTTATGTTGAGCCTGTTTCCACGCCTGGCAATTTCGACTCTTACCAGATGCCAGGATTATTAAAAAGAATTATTTATCCTATGGGTGGAGTAGCTGAATATAATTATGAGGCTCATGATTACTTTTTCAATAGAAGTACACCACAGTATTTGGAAAATGCAATGGGCACAGGGAAAATAGTTGATCCATATGTACAGGATTGGGACGCGTTAGTTCCGGTACTTAGTGTAGATACCAATCAGAGTTTAGAATATACCCTAACAGTTACAGGATCACCGGGAGTGACAAAATCAGTAGCACTACAGTTTCTTGTTAGTGAATATTATCCACCAGGAATCTGGGTTCCAGACACCCCTGACCCTAATGATCAGCCAGATCCGGGAGGTGATCCTCAACCCGGAGGACACTATCATTTTGATTTGAATTATACGCTGAAGAAAAATAATGAAGTGGTGAGTACATTTTGTATTTCCAATCAGGCTTCTATTTATCAATTATTACCAGGTACTTATACAATAAGTGTTTCCGGGACAGGTGGGAAAGCACAGCTTTTAATGTCTCAGATAAAGCTTAAAAATGGACCTTACCCCAATAAAATCAGTACTTATAAGTATGGTCCAAGACTCAAAAATATTAAATATTACACGAGTAGTACAGAAACTATTCCATCGAAAATTGAGCAGTATAATTACGCTTCATTCAGTGACCCTATTAGCTCTAGCGGTTATGTTTTCAGAAATGAAGCCGAAAGTAATAATAATTTTTTTCCTGGCTATGTATTGTATAAAAATGTATCGGTAAGTGATGGGGAAAATGGCCTTGTAAGATATTATTTCAAAAACCCGAATGATTATTCAAAAATTTCATATACAGTGGATGGAAACCCTACCAGCTTTTGGCAGTACTATCCCATAACAAAATCCGGCGTATTGGAAAAGAAAGAGGTATATAATGCCCAAAACCAACTATTATCCTCTTTAGAATATGAAACAGTATTTGAGACACTGCAAAACCTTCCTGATCTCCGAATAGATGAATACGATGGCAATTTGGCAGTATATACTAAGCCTGCTTATATTAAGAATACAAATACCACCACAAAAACTTTTGTAGCAAGTGCCTTTACTAAGAGTGTTGTTGAAAAAAATTATAATTCAGCCAATTTTAATCCTGAATATATAAAAGAGGTTTCTTCCGATGGTATAATAACCGAAAAAAAAATCCTATATGCTTTTGATAAAAACAAAACACAACTTATCAATGCGAATATGGTTTCAGTTCCTTTAGAAACTGAAACAAAGGTGAATGATAAAATAATTGAAAAAATAGAAACTCTGTATGCGGATTCAGGGAGATTTGACCCTCTTTCAGTTATTGTGAATAGTCCAGATGATGGAAGTACTAATATACCCATAAAATATGAGGCATATAATTCCTATGGAAATCTGCGTCAGTATTCAGTTAATGGTAATGGAGATACAGGAACTGGTTTTCCTACTGTTGTTATTTGGGGATATAATCAGTCCATGCCTATTGCAAAAGTAGAAGGTGCTAAACTTTCGGATATAGGAATTCTGGCAGATGATATTATTTTAAAATCCAATGTTGAAAAAGATGCCTTATCTGAAACAGAACTTATTAAAGCATTAGACTTGTTCAGAAGTAATGCTGTTTTGAAAAACTTTTTGATTACTACCTATACCTATGATCCCTTAATTGGAGTTACAACTGAAACCACTCCTGATGGCATCAGGAAAATTTATAGGTACGATCAAAATGGTCGTTTGAAATCTTTGTTAGACGTAAGTGGAAATATCCTTCAAGATTACAAGTACAATAATAAGCCACAGCCTTAATATTTAAATTCTAAAACATGAAAAAAATTATATTAACCCTATATATATTTTTCTGTGTTCTGATTCGGGCACAGAGCTTAACGTCAACGGAAAATTATGTTTACAATAGAATCTACACGGAGGCTGTAACATCAGAGCAGGCGAATGCAACCCAGATTCAGACTGTGCAATATTTAGACGGACTTGGAAGACCTGCCCAGAGTGTTGGAATAAAGGCATCTCCTTCTGGAAAAGATATAGTTATCCCAATTACCTATGATAGTTCTGGAAGACAAACGAAATCATTTCTTCCAATGCCTTCGGACTCACAGAACGGCGCGTATTTCCCAGGAGTAAACGGAAGTTCAGTAAATACTTATTATGGTGTTGCAAATGCCTATTCAGAGACAGCCTACGAAAAATCACCTTTAGAAAGACCGGAGAAACTGGCGATGCCTGGAAGCGATTGGCAGATTGCTGGAAGCCATACAAAAAAAACAGAATATGGATTGAACGGTGAAGGGAAAGTAAAAAGGTTTAAGGCTGTAACAGTCTGGAATCAATCAGCGGGAATCAACGACGTTTCTTTAATGACAGTTGCAGATGATGCTTATACTCTAGGAGGATACTATAGAGCAGCAACATTGTTTATGACTGTTTCAACGGATGAAGATGGAAATGAAACTCACACGTTTACAAACTCCCGAGGACAAAAAATAATGTTTCGTCAAATTAATAGAAAAGCAAATGGAATTTCAGAAAACCTTGATACCTACTATGTATATAATGAGTCTGGAAACACTGTTTTTGTTATTCCTCCTAAAGCATCTGTATTGCCAATATCCCAAAATATTCTTGACAATTTATGTTATCAATATAAATATGATCAGTATAATAGATTAGTTGAAAAAAAACTTCCGGGAAGAGGCTGGGAATTTACAGTATATGATAAACAAAATAGGCCTGTACTGAGTCAGGATGGTCTGCTTTCAGGTACTTCAAATGGCTTTGCAAAGAAAGGATGGATGTTTAAAAAGTATGACATATTTAGCAGACCTGTATACAGCGGTTTTTTTGCCAATTCTGCTTCCAGAAAAGATATGCAGACAATTTTGAACAATATGGCCACTAATACGCTTAATAATGAAGAGACCAGTACTACATCTTTTGCACAGAATGGAATCAATGTTTATTATACCAAAAATGCTTTTCCTACAGAAAATATGACAGTTCTTGGGGTGAATTATTATGGTGAGTACCCTACAGGGTTTCCAGAAAGGCCTGCACAAATCCAAGGTAATAACACTCTTTCATCTGTTCCTACTACTATTGTGGTTAATGGTTTGTCGTCTATAAGAAGTATCAAGACATTTCCTACTGCATCTTTGACGAGAAATATAGAAAATGAAAACTGGACGTCATCAGCACTTTGGTATGATACACTGGGAAGGATAATTGGAACTTATCAAGGGAACCATCTAGGTGGATTTACCCGTACAGAATCCATATTGGATTTCTCAGGGAAAATAAAGGAATTATATACCTTTCACTCAAAAAATACAGCATCTGTACAGGCTACAGTAAAGGACAGGTTTCTATATAACCCACAGGGATTTTTGTTAAAACATTATCAACAGATCAATACAAACCCGGAAGAAGAGCTGTCTGAATACATCTATAATGATTTAGGACAGGTAACTAGTAAGAAAACTGGCAACGGGCTTCAGAACATTGATTATACTTACAATATCAGAGGATGGCTTACAGGAATCAATCCTTCTGAAATAAATAGTATGGGAAATAAGCTATTTGCATATCGGATAAAATATAATACGATAGAGGGAGTAGAAATGCCAAATAACTCTTTTCCAGAACTTAAAGTGAAACCAAAATATAACGGCAGTATTGCCGAAGTAGACTGGAAAACAGCCTTTGGTGCTAATGAGCCACTTAGGCGATATGGGTACGTTTATGACGGAGTAATGAGATTGTTGGCAGGTTTCTATCAGATTAGCACCAATCCTTATTCTAAAGAATACAGTGAGGTAATAGATTATGATCAGAACGGTAATATCACTACGCTCCAAAGAACGGGAAGTGCTGTCAATGGAAAGGCAGAGGTAATAGATAACCTCACTTATAGCTATCTGAATAGGGGTAACCAATTGGAATATGTACAGGAATCCGGAAAAGGAAATGCTTTAAGCGGTTATCCTCTGGCTACCGGACAAGGAAGCACTATACAATATGATTCAAATGGAAATATCACACAACATCTTGATAAGCGCCATGAAAAGATTGCGTACAATTTTTTAAATCTTCCTTCTACTATTTTTTCATCTTATCAACCAGAAACTCTTAAATATATTTATTCATCTGATGGAACTAAGGTGCAGATGACAAAAGATATCGAGATCACAGATTACTTAGGTGCCTTTCAATATACTGTTAACAATTCGTCAGGATTACAGACTTCTTTTGTTCTTGCTAATGAAGAAGGTTATTACGATTTTGTTAATAGCAGATATGTGTATCAATATAAAGATCATCTTGGAAATATAAGAGTATCTTATGCGAAAGGAAATGGTGGACAGCCAATAATTCTCGAAGAAAACAATTATTATCCTTTTGGATTAAAACATTCCGGGTATAATACAGGAACTACAGCCAATAACAAATTTAAATACCTTTATAATGGCAAGGAATTGCAGAGTACAGGAAATCTGGATTATGGCTGGAGGCAGTATATGCCAGATCTTGCCAGATGGAATGGAATGGATCAGTTGGCAGAAAGTTACAATTCTACGAGCCCATATACCTATGTGATGAATAATCCAATATCCTATTTAGATCCAGATGGAAGGGATATTGAAGAAACTGAGGATAGCTGGAATTTTACTGGTGATGATATAAGCTGGGCTATGAGCTATATTGGAAATGGTGGAAAAGTAAAGAATCTTGATACTGCCCTGGCATCGTGGCTAGTAGGAGGAAACTCTTTTGGAAGTAATAATGAAAGTTTCTGGCAAGGGTTTGAGGGGCTTAGTATATCACTGCCGGAAGTCATAATCAAAGCAAAGGGTAATTCTAAAACATGGAACTTGGGAAGCAATCTTGATTTTAACAGCTTCTTAATGTACAGTAAATTTACAGGAGCTTTGGGAGAAGCTACCTATGACCTTAATAGTAGTAGAATGGGATCTGCTATTCTGAATTCTAAGGCATCACAGAGTGTGGCTGGAGTTGAAAATTTCTTGTTTCTTGAGTTGCCGGCAACCATGTTAGGAGGAGAAGTTTTAGCTCTGGGATGGAGAGCAGCAGGAATGAGCCGTATTATATGCAGACCTCTGGGGAGAATTACGAATGGATTGATAAAGATATGCTTTACTGAAGGCACTCTTATTTCAACTGACAAAGGAAACAAAAGAATTGAAAACATTAAAGAAGGTGATTTAGTATGGAGTTACAATGAAGAAACAGGCAAAAAAGAACTGAAAAAAGTAGTTGAACTGTCTCAAAATAGGTCTTCTTCATTGGTAAAGATTTCAGTAGATGGCACTGAGATTATCTGTACTCCGGAACATCCCTTTTATGTAAATGGAAATTGGATCGAAGCTAAAAAGCTTTCTAAAGGAATGCTTTTGACCTCTTTAGACAAAAAAACTTCCTCTATAGAATCTATTAAATTCTTGGATGAGAAAGTAAAAGTTTATAACTTTGAAGTAGAAGGTAACCATAATTATTATGTTTCTAAGAAAAATATTCTTGTTCACAATGACTGTGGTGTAAGTGCAATTATTGAAGCAATGCCATCATCATTGAAGCAGTTAAATATGTGTAAAAGTTTTGCGGCAGAACTAATGGAAAGAATGACAGCGCAAGGTCTGAAAGGAGAAATGGTTACATTAAAGTCTCAAACAAGAGGGATATGGTCAAATACATTTAATAGAACAATTACCGATAACGGAGAACACGTAGGTGTCAAAGTAGGAAATATGATTTATGATAATCTTTTTCCTAAAGGAATTGAATATTCAAAGTGGCTTATGGACTTGGAAGTTGGTTCATGGGTACTACCTCCTCCAACTATTGTACCTTTTTAAAAAAATTAAATTTTATGAATTTTGAAGATTTAATATTACATATTGAGAAAAGACCACAAATTTATGTGGGAGAAAAAAATCTTTCTTTAATATCTGCATTTTTAGAAGGTTATCTATTTAATGATGCAATACGATTAGGAGAAAGAGCTGAATATGATTTTCGATATAACTTTGGAGAATGGCTAAGAAATAAGTTTAATTATGAGCTGGAACTTGGCTGGTTAACGATTATAAACGAAATAAGTTATAATGAAAATTTAGATTCTGTAGACGTTTTTTTTAGAGAATATCATTTATTTAAAAAAGAACAATAAATATTTAAGTATTCCCTTGTATAATATAGCAAGGGAATTTTTTATAAAAAGTAAAAGTCTATAACTTTGAAGTAGAAGGCAACCATAATTATTATGTCTCTGAGAAAAATATATTTGTTTATAATTATCATGACGTATGTCTAATTATTGAAGCAATTCTATCATCATCGAAACTGTTAAACATGTGCTGATACGGAATTTATATGGTCAGAAACTTTAGAGAAAACTATTTCTACTAATGGAGACCATGTAGGTCTCAAAGTAGGTAATATAGTATATGATAATATGTTTCCAAAGGTGTTCAATATAGTCAATGGTTGTATGATCTAGGTGTCGGTTTTCCCAAAATGCAACCACCTTTAGTAACACCTTTTTAAATTTTAAATAATGAATATAGAAGAATTATTGCCTTACATTGAGAAAAGACCTCAAATGTATTTTCGTGAAAAAAATGTGTTCTTTTTAGAAACTTTTTTAGGAGGTTTCCTTTTAAATGAACATCTTAAATATGAAAGTTTTAAAGATTTTAGAAGTAATTTTTATGACTGGTTACAAAATAAATTTTGTCTTGAAAATAAATCTACTTGGGCTGATTTTGTATATGTAATTAGTCAAAAAGAAAATCTAAATTCGATAGATGTATTTTTTAGAGAATATTATTTATTCAAAAAAGAAAATATACAGTATTAAAAATACTCCCATGTTAATGAAAAGAGGATATTAAATATAAAATCTAATATATTGAATTTGAAAGCAATTATGATTAGGATTCTCGGTTTAGGAATGCTACAAGTAGCACCTTTTAAAATTAAATTATGACTATACATGAAATATTGCCTTATATTGAACAGAAACCTTTAATGTATTTAAAAACAAAAGATATTTATCTTCTTGATTCTTTTATTGGCGGCTATTTATCTTGCCAACAAATTCATGATAAGAATTTTAAAGATTTAGATTTTCAATCTAGTTTTCATGAATGGTTAAGGGGTAAATTTAATTTTGATTTAGGTCTTACTTGGGCTGATTATATTTTCAAAATTAGTCAGGCTGAAAATATGAACTCAGTAGACGTATTTTTTAAAGAGTATTACCTATTTAAAAAAGAATATAAACAGTATTAAAAATATTCCCTTGCTCAGCAAGGGAAGTTTTTCTTAGATAAAAAGTTTACTATATTGAATAAAAAACAATCAGGACTTTGGTTTTTCAATTCCAGAATGCTAAAAATAACTCCTTTTTTAAATGAAAATTATGAAATTTGAAGAATTAATGTCTCATATTGAAAGGAGACCCCAATAATTTATTGGAGAAAAAAGATATATTCTTATTAAATGCTTTTTTAACAGGTTACCTCTGTAATGATGCAATAAGATTAGGAGAAAAGGCTGTATACGACTTTAGATCTGATTTTAATAATTGGTTACAAAATAAATATAATTATCATAATCCGTTTTCCTGGTCAAATATAATAAATGAAATAAGTATAAAAGAAAAACTAAATTCGGTAGATGTATTTTTTAGAGAATATCATTTATTTAACCAAGAGAAATAGCTTAAATATTCCTTTACTAAAAAGTAAAGGAATATTACTTTGAAGTAAAAGGCAACCATAATTATTATGTCTCTGAGAAAAATATCTTTGTTCACAATGATTGTGGTGTAAGTGCAATTATTGCAGCAATGCCATCATCCTTGAAGCAGTTAAACATGTGCAAAAATTTTGCAGCAGAACTAATGGAAAGAATGACAGCGCAAGGTCTGAAAGGAGAAGTAGGAAATATGATTTATGATAATCTTTTTCCTAAAGGAATCGAATATTCAAAGTGGCTTATGGACTTGGAAGTTGGTTCATGGGTACTACCTCTTTGAATAAAAATCAATTTTGCTTCAATCTCTAGAATCTTTACTCTGTAATTGAATTCTGAGAATAGATATAAACTTAATGATTGAGATTGACACGAGCGAAACGCTCGCGCCAGTAAGGGGGAACATTTAATGATAAATATGATGGATATAGAAATGTTGATAACTTTGACCCCTCTCGTTTTGGACAAAATTCTAAAACAAGTAATAGTGGTTATATGACATTTGATATAGGTGTTGCTAAAGAATCAGCACAAGCTTTACCTGTAATGTGGACAAAATCTAAAACACACGTATATGGATAATAATTTTGAATTGGATAAGTCCAGTAAAAAACCATTACTTATTTTTGGTTTAATATTCGGATCAATTGTATTTCTTACTGTTTTTTATTTGAATTACAATTCAGCTGATCTGACTAAAGAACAACTTTTAAAAATTAACAGACATACAAAAGTTACCGATATATATGTCAACAAAAATGAGCATAATTTTTTATATGTAAAATTTTCAAACGGTACTGAGAAAATTATGGAAACTCCATATCAAATTGGAGATTCTATTTCAAAAAATAAAGGAGATTCTATAGAATATATTTTCAGAGGTGATAGTATTATTCAAAATAATTTATTTGAGGTAGCAAGAAGGGATAAGATACTTAAATGAAGTTTGCCCATCGCTGCTACGCGAATTCTTTTGTGTGGTGAAGTAATAAAAAATCCGATGCAATTAATTGCATCGGATTTTAATATCTTGTATAAAACTTATTCACCATCCCTTTCTCCCAAAGACTCTTTCAGCTTAATAAGCTCAGCTTTTACAAACTCAAGTCGGTCAATAAGGGTGATGGTTTCGGAGATTTTACTGTTTGTGGTCAGGGCGATACGGGCACCGTCCAGCGTATATCCTTTTTCTTTTACCAGATGGTAGATCATCTGAAGGTTTTTGATATCTTCAGGAGTGAAATATCGGTTGCCTTTTCTGTTTTTTTTAGGCTTGATAATAGGGAATTCCTGTTCCCAGTAGCGTATTAATGAAGTGTTTACATCGAATGCTTTTGCTACTTCTCCTATAGAATAATACAGTTTATCAGCTAAATTTATTTTCATTTTTCAACTCCTAAACTTCAAAGATAAAAATTTTTTAAAGTTTCATCCAAAATATATTACAAAAAGTGCGGTCAGACTTTATGTAAAGGGAAAATATAAAGATAAAGCGGTTATGAAATAACTCTGTTTATTATAACAGATAGGAAGGGTCGCAGTATGCCAGTTCTTTTTTGTTTAAATTTGTGAATCCTTACCATACATATAAAATAAGTGATGAATCCTATCTCTGTTCTTCATATTGATCTTTTCCAGGCAGGTAAAAATACGTCAGATTTTTATTTTAACACCATGAAGAATCATTTGGTGGTAGGACATCGTCATATAGAAAAGCCTCACAGACATGACTTCTATGCTGCTGTTCTTTTCACCAAAGGAGTTGGGGTACATGAAATTGATTTTCAGAAGTATGATGTTTCTGAGGGAAGTCTTTTCTTTCTGTCACCTGGGCAGATTCACAGTTGGGAGCTTTCAGAAGATATTGATGGTTATATTTTCTTTTGCTCTCAGGAATTTTATGAAATGCATTATGTAAATCAGAAACTGAGGAATTTTCCTTTTTTTGGATCTGTGTCTTTTCCTAGAAAACTTCAGCTGGATAGTTTGGAGCTGAAGAAAAATATAACTTTATTTCAGGAACTCGGAGAAGAACATCATGCTAAAAATATAATGAAAGAAGGTCTTATTCTGTCATTGATGTCTCAGATCTTTATTAATTCCACCAGATTATTTTCAAGAGATTTTGATACACAGGCTTCTGCTGCCGGACTTTCCTATTTTAAACATTATCAGGATTTTGAAAATTTGATTGAACAGCATTTTGCAGAACATAAATCGATTGCCCATTATGCCTCTTTATTGGGTATTTCATCAAAACATCTGAATAGAATCGTACAGACGGTTGTTCAAAAAACAGCTACAGATGTGATTACAGAAAGAGTAGTACTGGAAGCTAAGAGAATGTTGATGTATCTGGATGAAAGCCTGGTTGAAATTGCTTTCAGGTTGGGATACGAAGAATATTCCTACTTTGTAAGAGTATTCCGGAAAAGCTCCGGAATGACTCCCACGCAGTTTATGAGGAAATATAAGGCTTAATGAGTTCAAAGTTCAAGGTTTAAAGTTCAAAGTTGCTGGTTGTCATTTATTTGAAACATTTATCCATATTTCACAGCGTATTTTCCCTAATCCCTATTACCTGCAACCTACCATCTGCAACCTAAAGGGCTAACTTAAAAGGTCCTTCAAAAGTTGTTTCAAATGAATCTACCAGTTTTCCTTTTTCATCAAACACTCCGATGACCATATTTTGTTTTGAGAACTTAATCTCATCTTCAGGGAAAGAAATGTTGATGTTTCCTTTCAGGATCTGGTCTCCTTTCAAGATGATTGTTTCAGAACCGAAATACGTGATTTCTGCATTCAATGGAGTGATAACTTTGATATTCAATGTCTTTTTCTCATTAGATTTATTCAGAAGCGTATAAATAAAGGTATTGGTGATCTTGCCGTTTTTAACGAAAAATGTAGAGCCCGCCGGTTTGATGAATTTCGCTTCCATAGAACCACGGTCATACATCAAGAATCCAAGGAACCCGATCAGCAATGCCAAAATGACGGTCGTTGCTTTCATTCTCGGAGTAAATCTGAACTTCTCGCTGTTCTCAATTTCTGATTCTGTAGCATAACGTACCAATCCTTTAGGTAAACCTACTTTTTCCATTACTTCATCACAGGCATCAATACAGGCTGTACAATTCACACACTCCAATTGCTGTCCGTTTCTGATATCAATTCCCGTAGGACAGACAACAACGCATTGGTTACAATCTATACAATCTCCTTTGCCAGCCGCTTTTCTGTCTTCATTATTTCTCCATTTTGAACGGCCTTCCCCTCTTTTAAAATCGTAATATACGTTGATTGTCTGTTTATCAATTAAAACTCCCTGAAGCCTTCCGTAAGGACAAACCAGAGTACATACCTGCTCACGAAGCCATGCAAAAACAAAATAGAAAGTCATCGTGAAAAAGATCATCGTAATGAACTTTAAAGGATGTTCCGAAGGTCCTTCCTGCATAATCTGGAAAACCTGTTCATAGCCTACAATATACATAAACATGAAAGTAGAGCAGAGCAGGGAAATCAATATAAATACGGACCATTTTGTAAGTCTCTTTCTTATTTTTTCAGCATCCCATTCCTGTCTGTCAAGTTTCATCTGCTTATTTCGGTCTCCTTCTATCCAATATTCTATTTTACGGAAAACCATTTCCATAAAAAGAGTTTGAGGACAAAGCCAGCCGCAGAATATCCTTCCGAAAACTACGGTAAATAGCATTACAAAAATAACAGAAGTTACTGCGCCTAATGCAAGGATAAAAAAGTCCTGCAGGTAGAAAGGCTGTCCAAGGATAAAGAACTTCCTGTCGATGACATTGATGAGCAAAAAAGGATTATTGTTGATTTTTACAAACGGCAGTCCGAAAAACAGGACAAGAAGAAAATAGCTGGTATAATTCCTGTAATTGGTGTATTTTCCTTTAGGCTTTCTGGGGAATATCCACTTCCTTTTTCCGGTTTCATCCATTGTTCCTACTGAATTTCTGAAATCTTCATTTTCAATTTCCAAAGATTTGATATTGTTGGACTCTGCGCTCATTGTTGTATGCTATAAAAGTATTTTAGTACTATTTTAAGCAGGATTCACCTTCTTTTTTGCATTGATTTTTTCATTGAAAAAAGCGATCGATCCTGTTACTGCAAAGCTCCGGATTATATCCTTTTACTACTAATATGATCTACTTCAAAAATAGGACAATTGGGACATTTTGTATTTATGATTTTTATTGTATCAAAACGGGAATATATTTTGAAACCTGAAGGCCATATTGTAAATTGCAGGTTTAAAAATGAAGTATGAAGAATATCTTTAAAATAAGCATGATTGGTTTGGTTTTCGCATTGGTAAACTGTCAATCAGTAAATTATAGTAAAATGTTTTATGAAGGAGTAAAGCCGGAAAGGGTTTCCGATACGTTCAGTTTCACAGAAGGACCATCAGCAGATAAAGAAGGGAATGTTTATTTTACCGATCAACCCAATGATAAGATCTATTATTGGGACTGGAAAAGTAATACAGTAACAGAATTCTTAGATAAGACGGGAAGGGCAAACGGAACGCACTTTGACAAAGATGGATATTTGATTACCTGCTCAGATGATCAGGGAGAAATCTGGAAAATTTCCAAAGACAAAAAAGTAGAAGTTCTGCTTAAAGGTTTTGAAGGGAAAAGGTTCAACGGTCCCAATGATGTATGGAATGATGAAGCTGGAGGAATGTACTTTACCGATCCATTATATGAAAGGGATTACTGGGTAGGATTTAAGCAGGAATTACCACACAAAAGTCTCTACTACAGGGATAAATCAGGGAAAGTAACCAAGCTGGATACATTTACCCAGCCGAATGGAATTGTAGGCAGTGAAAAACTGAAAAAATTATACCTTTCGGATATTGATGCCGGAAAAACCTATGTATATGACATATTGGGTGAAGGAAAATTGTCTGAAAAAAGACTTTTCTGTGAAATGGGCTCAGACGGAATGGAGCTGGATAAACATGGGAACCTTTACCTTACAGGAGATGGAGTACATATTTTTGACCGTTCAGGAAAGAAAATTTACCATATTCCTATTCCTGAAAAATGGACTTCCAATGTAACTTTTGGCGGAGAAAATAATGATATACTTTTCATTACCGCCTCAAAATCTGTGTATACTTTTCCTACCAAAGTAAGGGGGATTAAATAATTTTTTTGTCATTGCGAGGAGCACAGCGACGAAGCAATCTCCTTTTCATTAAATATGAGATTGCTCACTTCGTTCGCAATGACAATAGAGTATCGAGTGGAGGGTTTAGTAGGCAACCTCCATTTTTACTTTCTTTCCTTTCAGTTTTTCGTTTTGCAGCTTTCTTAAAACAGCATTGACTTTACTTCTGGAAACAGCAACATAGGACGTGGTATCCTTTACTTCAATCAAACCGATATCTTCTTTCTGAAGTTCTCCTTTTTTGATAAGATATCCCACAACATCCACTTTGTTCACCTTATCTTTTTTTCCGGCACTGATATAAATAGTCTGGAAAGGTGTTTTTTCCGGAACTTTAGTAAATCCGGCAACACTTTCTTCAGGAGTATTATTTTTAATGAATGGGAAATTTTCGTCCTCTGTCATGATCAGATATACAAAACCTTTGGCATTCATCCTTGCAGTACGTCCGTTTCTGTGGATGAAAGCATCTTCTTTGGGAGGAAGCTGGTAATGTACAATAGATTCTACCTCCGGAACATCAAGTCCACGGGCAGCAAGATCTGTGGTAATAAGAATTCTTGCAGAATCATTCCTGAATTTCAGCAATGCACGTTCTCTTTCGTCCTGTTCCATACCGCCATGGAAGGTTTCTCTGTCGATTCCCATCTGATGAAGAAGTTCAGAAATTCTGTCAACAGCTTCACGGTGGTTACAGAAAATAAGAGTCCTTTTATTTCCTATTTTACAGATTAAATTAAACAAAGTATCCAGTTTTTCCTCAGAGATTGTCATTACTTTTCGCAATTGAATATCTGGTTTTACTTCACTTAGTTTTAAGAAATCGATGGTTTTTTCATTTCTTAGACCAGTAAACGATGGAATTTCATCCATTGTAGTGGCTGATGTTAAAATTCTTTGCGAAAGCCCTTTTAATGAGCCTGCAATAAACTCCATATCTTCATGGAAACCCAGCTCCAGCGCTTTATCGAATTCATCAAGAACGAGGGTTTTAATCGTTTTCGGATCGAAATTATTATTTCTCACATGGTAAGCAACTCTTCCAGGAGTTCCTATCAAAACTGCAGGAGCTTCAATTAAATTGTTAACCTCAATTTTTTTGTCATGACCACCGTAACATACAGATACTTTATAATCTGTTCCCATTGCTTTGAAAACCTGTTCAATCTGTAGAGCCAATTCTCTGGCCGGAACCAATATCAATGCCTGAACCCCCTGAGCATTTTTTTTCAGATTCCGAAGAACCGGGAATAAAAAAGCAAGAGTCTTTCCAGATCCTGTAGGAGAGAGTAAAACAATGTCTGTATTGTTTTCAGACGCATTATAAGTAGACTTCTGCATCTGATTCATATCCTGAATCTGCAGCTTCTGATAGATTGATTGTAGTTCCATGGTGCAAAGGTAGTGAATTTAAGCGGGTGCTGCGTGGGAGAGTTTGAGAGTTTGAGAGGGATAGGGGAAGTGCTCTGCTCTGCTCTTCTTTAATTGTTATTGTTTTATTCTGGGGTATTGTCATTCTGAATGAAGCGTAGCGAAATGAAGAATCTCATTTTGTCCACCATTAGTTATAGGTGCTTCGTAAACTATGTTTGTAAACTTTAAGCTTATGCTCAGTATGACAGCGAATATTGCTTCATTCTAAATTTAAAACAGTTAGTATTAGATATGTCTGCTGAGTGAAGCCGAAGCATTATTTAATCAAAATATTGATTTTTAAATATATAAGTTAAATATTAACGCGCTGAAACCTGTTGTTTATCTCAAATAAAATCCCTATCTTTGCACCCACTTTTGTGGCGAAAAGGTTTGATGGGTAAATTACTTACAATTAATTACTTCCGTATTTTTTAATCCGCATTTATTCAAACCATTAAAAAAGAAGGAATACAAATTTTTATTAGAAAATGTCAAAAGAGACAAATTCAGCAGAGGTTTTATTAAACCAAAACGTAGCACCAGAACAATTTGATTGGGATTCTTTCGAATCAGGTCTTGATGCAGATGCGAGAAAAGAAAAAAGCGATTTAGAAGAAATCTATAACGGATCTCTTAACAGCCTAAACGATAATGACGTTTTAGTTGGTAGAGTTGTAAGATTAACTGACAAAGAAGCTATCGTAGACATCAACTTCAAATCTGAAGGTGTTATTTCTCTTAACGAATTCCGTTACAACCAAGGCCTGAAAGTAGGTGACGAGGTAGAAGTAATGGTTGACAAGAGAGAAGACAAAACTGGTCAATTACAATTATCTCACAGAAAAGCTAGAACGCTTAAAGCTTGGGATAAAGTAAACGAACTTCACGAAACTGGAGAAATCGTTAACGGTTTTGTTAAATCAAGAACTAAAGGTGGTATGATCGTTGACGTTCACGGAATCGAAGCATTCTTACCTGGTTCTCAAATTGACGTTAAGCCAATTAAAGATTACGATCAGTTCGTAGGAAAAACTATGGAGTTCAAAGTTGTGAAAATCAACCCTGAGTTCAAAAACGTAGTTGTATCTCACAAAGCATTGATCGAAGCAGATATCGAAGGTCAGAAAAAAGAAATCATCGCTCAGCTTGAAAAAGGTCAGGTTCTTGAAGGTACTGTTAAGAATATTACTTCTTACGGTGTATTCATTGACTTAGGAGGTGTTGATGGATTGATCCACATTACAGACCTTTCTTGGTCTAGAGTGAACCACCCATCTGAAATCCTAGAGGACGGACAGACTGTGAAAGTTGTAATCCTTGATTTCGATGATGAGAAAACAAGAATCCAGTTAGGTATGAAGCAATTAGAAGCTCATCCTTGGGATGCTCTTTCTGCTGACTTGAAAGTAGGTGATAAAGTAAAAGGAAAAGTAGTAGTTCTTGCTGACTATGGTGCATTCGTAGAAATCGCTCCAGGTGTAGAAGGATTAATCCACGTTTCTGAAATGTCTTGGTCTACTCACTTAAGATCTGCTGGAGATTTCGTAAAAGTAGGTGATGAAGTAGAAGCTGAAGTATTAACTTTAGATAGAGAAGAAAGAAAAATTTCTCTTGGTATCAAGCAATTGTCTAAAGATCCATGGGAAAACATCGAAGCTAAGTATCCGGTAGGATCTCAGCATGTAGGAACTGTAAGAAACTTCACTAACTTTGGTGTATTCGTAGAGTTAGAAGAAGGTATCGACGGATTAATCTACATCTCTGATCTTTCTTGGACTAAGAAAATCAAGCACCCATCTGAGTTCTGCGCAGTAGGTGATAAATTAGACGTTGTAGTTCTTGAATTAGATATCCAGGCTAGAAGATTATCTCTAGGTCACAAGCAATTGACTGAAAACCCATGGGATAAATTCGAAACTAAATATGCTGAAGGAACTATCCACGCTGGTAAAGCTGTAGAAGTTCACGATAAAGGAGCTTCTGTTCAATTCGAAGATGCTGAAGTAGAAGCATTCTGCCCTTCAAGATTATTAGAGAAAGAAGATGGATCTAAAATCAAAAAAGGTGAAGATGCTCAATTCAAAGTAATCGAATTCAACAAAGAATTCAAGAGAGTAGTAGTATCTCACACAGGTATCTTCAGAGACGAAGAAAAGAAAAACGTTAAAGAATCTTCTTCTAGAAACGTATCTTCTTCTTCAAACAATGAAGAAAGATCTACTCTTGGAGACATCGATGCATTGGCAGAGTTGAAAAGAAAAATGGAAGAAGGTAAATAATCTTTGAACCATTGATATATAAGGAGCCGCTCGTTTGAGCGGCTTTTTTTATCTCTATACCCTATTAAAAGTAAAAATATGATAATAGAAAAAAGCAGATAATATAGCTTTTTCAAAAAATAATAATATAAAGTAAAATTAGATAATCATTGAAATATTACAGTGATGTGTAATTTGTTTAATGAAATAATTAAATCGTAAGGAATTAAAAATAAGATAAATATAATGTGGTAGGCATAAATTTATGATGAGGTTCTCCTTATTGAGAAATATGTAAAGTAATATTAATCTGACAATTTTCAATGTATTCATTTATATTTTTGTTTTTAATAAAAAAAATATTAAAGTTATGTGAATTATTTGTAGATTAGCGGCTTTAATAATGGATATGAAAAATAGAGCTTTACCCCTTTTATTTGCAGTATTTTCTGCATTTCCGACTGTATTATTCGGACAGGATAATGAAAAACTGATTAAAGATTATATTTCTCAAAATAAAATAAGAGAATATAAAAAGTCTGATCTTAATAATATCATTGTTGATATTGTAGATCCTTCAAAATCCTTAAATGGTAATGTTGTGAAATTTTTACAGACTTATAATGGTTTACCAATTTACAGTTCTGTAGGAACAGCATTGATCAAGGACAATAAAATTGTTTATTATACGGACAATTTTGTAAAAGATTATACTGCATCTACTTCTGGTACAGCTGCTATTAATAAAAGCACAGCGCTTCAAAAAATTGCTGAAGACCTGAAAAATCCTGATATTGCAAATTTTACGATTCTTGAATATCTTGAAAAGACTCAAAAAAAAGCTACATCTGCCAATCAAAGACTTGTATATACCAACGACGAGAGCGGAAACTTACGCTTGGCTTATGAATATACCTTAACGGAACCAAAGACTCCGAATTACTGGAATATTTTAGTAGATGCCAACAATGGAAATATCCTGCTAAAAAATAACCTGACTTTATCTTGTAATTTCCATCATGATGCTTATAGCTCAGATGCTGAGTACGGCCATGCTGATCATTTTGAAAATACCCTAATGGGGCCTCAAAATAATGTAGCACAGAATAACATTCCGTTACTTTTACCGGATAATGCATCATATAACGTATTTCCATTGCCAATTGAAGCACCTACTTTTGGTTCAAGATCAATCATTACTAATCCTTGGATCCTGAGTGCTTCTCCTGAAGGATGGCATTCTGACGGAACCAATCATTATACGGTTACAAGAGGAAATAATGTTTTTGCCTATGAAGATGCTTCGGGAACAGCTTTAACAGCACCTGATTATCTTACAGGAGCTCCGGCAGATGGTGGGGCTACAAGAAATTTTGATTTCCCTTTTAATATCAATGAAACTCCTTTAAATAACAGGAATGCTGCCATTACGAATTTATTTTATCTGAATAATAGAATTCATGATGTTTTCTATAAGTTTGGATTTACAGAATCAGCCAGAAACTTCCAGCAGAACAATTTTGGTAATGGACCTGTAGGAGGAGATGATGATTCTGTATATGCAGAGGCGCAGGATGGCAGCGGATTAAATAATGCAAATTTCTCTTCAGGACAGGATGGCTACAATGGTAAAATGCAGATGTACCTTTGGTCTCCGGTAGGAAGAGTATTTTATTATAATGCACCAAGTACTGCTATTTCCCGTACACCGGGGGCAGGAACTGCACAATTTGGTAATCCATTACCTATGAGCGGTATTACAGGAGATGTAGCACTTTCATCAGTTTTGGATGGTTGTACAGCTTTGCCTGCAAGTTCATTGACTAATAAAATAGGACTGGTTGAAAGAGGAACATGTTCTTTTGCTGTTAAAGTGAAAAACCTTCAGGATGCCGGGGCTAAAGCAGCGATTGTTTATAACAACGCAGTGAATGGGGCTACTATAGGTAATATGGCAGGTAACGATCCGACAATTATAATTCCTTCGGTGCTTATTACCAATGCAGAAGGAGAATATATCAAAACTCAGATGGCAGCAAGTACAACAGTAAATGTTACCTTGAAAGGAAATATGACTCCTGATGGAAGTTTTGATAACGGAATCGTAACTCATGAATATGGTCACGGAATATCCAACAGAATGACAGGGACAGGATATAACTGTCTGAATGCAGGGGTAAGTAAAGAACAAATGGGAGAAGGATGGTCTGATTTCTTTGCTTTAATGTTGACTAATAAAGCTGGAGACAATGCTACTGTGGCAAGAGGTACAGGTACTTATGCATTAGGTCAGGCGATAACAGGTGCTGGTATCAGACCTGCCAAATATTCAACAAGTCTGGCAGTTAACGGATTTACATATGGAGATACCAATGGAATGGAATACAATAACGGATCAGCAGTTGTTCCGGATGTACACTCTATTGGTTTCGTTTGGGCTACTATGTTATGGGATCTTCATTGGAAATATGTTGAAAAATATGGGTATTCTTCGGATGTCTTATCTACAACGCCTAACGGAAGTACAAAAGTATTACAGCTGGTAACAGATGCTTTGAAACTTCAGGGATGTAACCCTAGCTTTATTGATGGAAGAAATGCAATATTAGCAGCAGAGTTAGCAACTACCGGAGGGGTTGATAAATGTATGATCTGGGGCGTTTTCGCAAGAAGAGGTTTAGGAGTAAGTGCATCTGCGGGAGTGAAGAATAATATTAATGATCAGGTGCAGGACTTTAATGTACCGGAACAGTGTTTATTAGCGACCAATGAAGTGAATGGTGATAAAAATAAAAATATTTCTATCTATCCAAACCCTGCTAAAGACGAGTTTTATATCAACTTCCCAAGCAATACTCTTGGAAAAGTAAGTGTAGAACTTTATGATATGTCTGGTAAACTGGTTTCTTCTGAAGATAAAATTTCGCCGGATGCTAAGAAAGCAATTTCTACAAGCAACCTGGTAAATGGAACTTATATGGTGAAAATCAAAGGACTTGGTTTTGAAGCCGCTTCAAAAATAATGGTTAAAAAATAATTTACTTATATTTAATTTCAAAATCGCCACAAGCTTTGCTTGTGGCGATTTTGTTTATCTATCATTATAACACTTTAGATAGGTTTAATTTATATGTCGTAACTTTGCAGGCTGTAAAAAAAATTATGAAGAAGAAAAATATACTAAAAGGTGTTTTATTTGTAGGGATTGGAGCTAGTATATACGGTATGTTGGCCACTTTTGTGAAAATGGCTTACCATGATGGTTTCACTACTTCGGAAGTAACTACTTCCCAGTTTGTATTAGGTTTGACAGGACTTTTGATCCTCAATTTTATTCAGACTCTAACCTCAAAACAGAAATTATCACTGCCAAATTCTAAAGAAGTCAGAATGTTATTGCTTGCAGGAACTTCTTTAGGAGGAACAAGCTTATTCTATTATATTGCTGTACAGTATATCAATGTTTCAATTGCTATAGTACTTTTGATGCAGTCGGTATGGTTCAGTGTGGTGGTGGAAAGTATTCTTACAAAAAAACTACCCAATGCAAGAAAAGTAATTTCTGTAGTTATCGTATTGTTGGGAACAGTTTTAGCCACGAATCTTATCAATATGGAAATTGAGCTGGACTGGCATGGAGTCTTCTGGGGACTGATGGCTGCTGCGTCATATACCTTGACGATGTTCACATCCAATACGCTGGCAACTCATCTTCCGGTTTTCAGGAAAAGTATTATTATGCTGGCAGGTGGTTCTGTAGTGGTTTTTGCATTTTTATTCTTTGCACAGATCGGACCTATGTATTTTGATGGTTTAAAATCATTATACTTGAATTTTACAGATAATACAGAACATATCCATTCATTCAATTATTCAATATTCCTGACATACGGATTTGTCCTGGCTCTTTTTGGAACAATTATTCCGCCAATTTTATTCAATATCGGATTTCCAAATGCAGGGTTAGGTCTGGGAAGTATTGTTTCCTCACTGGAACTTCCGGTTTCCGTGACAATGGCCTTTGTTTTATTAGGTGAGAAAGTATTTCTGATTCAATGGATAGGAATTGCTTTGATCCTTTTTGCTATTGTTCTGATGAATTTACCTTCAAAAAAATTAAAAGAAGTTTCGGTAGCAGAATTATCTTAGAAAAATATTTAACTAAAAATAACAGTTGAAACCGTTCCTTTTGGAGCGGTTTTTTTTAATTTTAATCTTTAAATAAAAGTTTGATGAAACATTTCAGAAATATAACGGCTGCTTTTGCGTTGATCGTGTCCGGTTTTATGTTTTCACAGGTAAAACCTCTGGATGCAATGCTTTCCGACTATAAATATCCTTATGAAGTTCATTTTCTCAATTTTAAGTCTCAGGGAGAAGATTTGAAAATGGCTTATATGGATGTAAAGCCGCAAAAACCCAATGGAAAAACAATAATGCTTCTTCATGGAAAGAATTTCAACGGAGCATATTGGGAGAAAACAGCAAAGGATTTGTCTGCGAAAGGATTCAGAGTAGTAATTCCTGATCAGATCGGGTTTGGTAAATCATCTAAACCTCATTCTTATCAGTTTTCTTTTTCACAATTAGCAGAGAATACGAAAGGAATTTTGGATGAGCTGAAAATTGATAAAGCAATCATTCTGGGACATTCAATGGGAGGAATGGTAGCAACCAGATTTACACTATTGTATCCTGAAAAAGTACAGAAGCTAATTCTTGAAAACCCAATCGGGTTGGAGGATTATAAGACTTTTGCAGCATATCAGACAATCGACCAGGCGTATCAGTCCGAACTGAAAAATACTGCGGAAACCTATAAAAATTATCAGCTCAAATTCTATTATGATAACAAATGGAAAGAAGAATATCAGCCCTGGCTTGATCTGATTGCAGGATGGACGTTTCATAAAGATTACCCTCAGGTAGCCTGGGATGCAGCGCTCACCTCGGATATGATCTATAATCAGCCGGTATGTTATGAGTTTAAAAATATTAAAGTTCCCACACTGCTTATTATTGGAACAAGAGACAGAACGGCAATAGGGAAAGATAGAGCGCCTAAAGAACTTCAGTCAAAAATGGGACAGTATCAGGAGCTTGGAAAGAAAACCCAGCGTGAAATTGCAGGCTCAAAGCTTGTAGAGATTGAAAACGTAGGGCATCTTCCACATATTGAAGTATACCCTCAGTTCTTTGAAGCTCTGTATAACTTTATACAATAAAATACTTGAAACATTAAGTTTTTATATGAAACTGGGCCTTCTTCTTCATTTTCATCTTTGATGAAGCTTAACGATTCTTATTTTCTTTATTAAACTTAATGTTTCAAAATTAATTTTTCCTGTATTCAAAGAATACCAAAGTGCAAACTCCAATTCCAGAAAACAAGACACAGGAAATTCCTAAATTCTGTATAAAACCAATGCTTATCAATCCTAAACCTATCAGGATATAATAAATAAGTCCCAGCAAAGCTCCTGCACTTCCGGTTTCGTTTTTATAATGGATAAGTGCGGTGCTCAGAATATTCGGGATTGCAATGCTGAATGCCATCACAATGAAGAAGTATGGAATTAAAAAGTATATCCCTTTACTCACCAGAATCCATACGAAAATTGAGGTGATACATGCGGTAAATGTGCTTGCTTCAACTAAATATTTAGGTTGTATGTTCCTCAATAAAAGAATTCTGTTAAGTTTTGCTCCGGCAAATGTTCCGCCAGCTAATATAAAACTACTGTATCCGAAAATATAAGAAGAATAATGGTGCTCTTTGAAGATAAATGGGGCCAGTGAGTAGTAAGAAAACAGCAAGACATTAAAACTCATAATCAGTAAACAACACTTTATAATCGCTGGGTCACAAAGCATCCTCTTTAATAAGTCAGTTAAAATGCTCATGTTGATTTGTTTTACTGAATGCTGGGTTTCTGAAATTCTCTTACGGGAAAGAATATAAAACAGCCCTGCAAGCAAACATAGTGTTATAAAAACGCCTTGATGTCCAGCAGAAGAAGCCAATACTGAACCGGTAATCATTCCCACTATAGGACTTATGGATAAGCCAATTCCGATCCAGGAAAACACTTTGCTAAGATTGTCTTTATCATAGCTGTCCCTTAAAATGGTTTGTGTTACAATAGAACCTACAGAAATTCCAAATGCAGAAATAATTCTGGCAGCGAGAAAAACAATGAAATCATGAGCAAAAATAGCAGTCAAAGCTCCAATTCCGTAGGTAATGAGGCCATATTCCAATGATTTTTTCCTCCCGATTCTGTCACATTGTATTCCCCAAAATCCTACTCCCAGAGCAAATGCTATAAAATATAAACTGATCGTTAAAGTAACAGATTCTTCCTTCACTCCAAACTCCTTTTGTATCAATGGTAAAACAGGACTGTAAATGGTTTCTATAAACTGTGGAAGCATTACAAGCAACGTCAGCAGCCATATGGGATTTATCTTTTTCATTTTTTCTGCAAAGTTTCCAAAAAATCAATGTATATTTATAATGATATAAAAACAAAAAATATCGAAAATGGGACATGGCTGTACTGAAACAAAATGATGAATTTGATGCAGATTCTATTCAGGAAAAAGTAATCGGAATAGCCTCTGATATGGTATTGCATGATTCCGGTTTTCATTTTCATACAACAAAGGCTCAGTTGTTATATGCGCCATCTGGCTGTATGACCGTTACTACTTCTGACAGGCAACTTGTTCTGCCTCCATTCAGGATGCTCTGGATTTCTGTCAATGAGACTCATCGGGTGAATTTCAGAAATATTGTTGCTTACAGATCAATTTATTTTGATGCATGTTATGCAGAAAAATATATGAGCACCAGTCTTAGAGTTTTGCACGTCAATCCATTATTAAAAGAAATTATTGAAAGGATTTGCTTTTGGGAATGGTCAGAGCTCAGAAATGATCAGGTCAATCTGCTTAATGTGTTCTGGGATGAAATAAACGGGGCTCCGGAAGAAAAGCTGGAACTTAAAATACCGCAAGATAGACGTTTTAAGAAGTTTTCAGAAGAGTGGACTCTGCGTTATGCTATGCCGCCGATGTTGAAAGACCTTGCAGAAAAGGTCGGGGCAGTTGAGAAAACAATCAGCCGTATTTTTAAAAAAGAAACAGGGTTGTCTTACCAGGAATGGAGGCAGCAGTGGCGGTTGCAGCGATCCATTGAACTTTTGGTGGAAGGTAATTCAATAGGAGAGGTGTCTCATATTCTAGACTTCTCTTCAGACAGTGCTTTTATAGATTTTTTCAAAAAACAGACAGGCTCGACTCCTTTGCAATATCTCATAAAACATGAGTAATATCTTTACAGGTGATAAAAGAGATTGGATAGATGAACCCTTCCAAACCCTGTCAAGGTTCTGAACCTTGACAGGGTTAAACAGTATGGATAATCTAGAAACAGGAAAAGGAACTTCAAATAGAAAATAAAAAAAGTTTTAAACAAAAAAAGAGACTGTTTACGTGTAAACAGCCTCTTTTTGTATGTATTGTTGTCTGAATTATTTCTTCTTGTAAGCAGCGTCTTTGATTCTTGCTTTTTTACCTCTAAGGTCTCTGAAGTAGTAAATTCTAGCTCTTCTAACTCTACCTTTTCTATCAAGCTCGATTTTTTGAAGCGCAGGCAGGTTAATAGGGAATACTCTTTCTACACCTACATCACCACTCATTTTTCTGATAGTGAAGGTTTTTGTAGAACCAGTACCTCTTAATTGGATAACTGTTCCTTTGAAGAACTGAGTTCTTGTCTTTTGTCCTTCTTTAATTTCGTAATACACAGTAATTGTATCACCTGCTTTGAATTCAGGGAATTCTTTTTTAGCAATGTACTTGTCTTGTACGTACTTTAATAAATCCATTATTAATAAAATAAAATGTTAAAGCTAAGCAACTTACACGTTCTTCGTCAGAGGTTGAATAACAGGTTGCAAATGTACAAAATAGTTTTTGAATATGCCAAATAATTAATGTACTAAAAACTATAATTTTTTCATTCGGTTTTTGCTAAAAAATTAACGGTTTCTTTAAAATACCATCAGACAGAGTTTATATGGGAATTCTACTTTTGCCCAAAATAAAAAATCTTAACACCGATTTTTAAATTCCTGATTCACAACTTAAAACTATATGTTTTTTTAAACTAAAGCTATTATGAAACATTATTTCTTCTTTTTTTGTTTCGCGGTCCAGATGGCTTTCGGGCAGGTTTTGTTTCCCTATTTACAAAATCCAACCCCGAATTCTATGATCGTCAATTGGAAAACTGCTTCCAATAATGAAACAACCGTTATCTACGGAGATTCCCCAACGAATTTGAACGTAACAGTAACAGGAACTACCAATATCTTTTCAGATACAGGGTACAACAACAACTATTATTATCATACGGCAAAGGTTACCAATCTGCAGCCGAATACGAAATACTATTATAAGATAAAAACAGGTACCAGCGAGTCTGCCGTCTACAATTTCAGAACGCTTCCTCTGCCGGGACAGGCTGTAACGGCTAATGGAAAGATCCGTTTCCTTATTATGGGGGACAACCAGATTAAAGCTGAGCCCAGATATGATACGCTTACTTTGAATGCCTATAAAAAATTAAAAGAAAAATTCGGAGCCACTTCAGATCCGTCTGATAATGTTGCTCTTACTTTTATGGTGGGAGATCAGGTGGATGTAGGAACATTGGACCATTATGAAAATGTTCACTTTAAAAAGAATATCAAATTATCACCGTATTTGCCAATCCAGACAACAGTAGGAAATCATGAAACCTATGGAACGATGGGAATGAATTCTTACTATGCTCATTTTTATATTGATGAGATTAGTTATAAAGGGATAAGCTCAGGAAATGAGAATTATTATGCTCAGCAGGCTGGTAACGTTTTGTTTGTGAGCTTAAGCTCAGAACATACAGGATCAGCACAGCAGACATGGCTTCAGCAGATCTTAACAGCGGCTAACAATGATACTACAGTAGACTGGATCATTTCTTTAAGCCACAGACCTTATCAGGCTGAACAATATGTGGGAGATATCTCTACATGGGTAAGAGAAAATGCTGTACCGCTTCTGGTAACTTCTGATAAATATTTAATGCACGTGGGGGCACACCATCATTTATACCACAGAGGACAGCTTAAGAATACACCCAACTATCAGATTATTTCCGGTGGAACGGCTTGGGATCAGTATTGGGGGATGTCTAATGAAAAGGATTTTGATGATGTTCAGAAAACCTTGACAGACTGGACATACCAGATTGTGGAAGTAGATGTTCCAACCGGAAAAGTGGATATTGAATGTTATTCTATCGGTGGAGTTTATAACAAGAAAAATAATGTACTGGTAGATTCTTTCCACAGGTATAAAAATCAGCCTAAACCGGCAAAACCATCCATTACAAATAATTTTTCAGGGGCTATTACTTTACCTTTGACATTAAATGGAAGTGCATTTGCCTCTTCAAATAATGAACTTCTGAACACAACGCAGTTCCTGATCAGTAAGACATCCACTTTTTCTGTGATTGAAAAAGAATTTTACCGCGATTTTGAAAACTGGTTTGGAAAAGACGGAAACGGAACTCCGGATAAAACCAAAAACCTGAATGATGGCGTAGATATTACAAAAGCAACATTGGCTGCTAACTCTATTCCAAACGGAATCTATTACGTGAAAACGCGTTACAGAGACAGAAACCTGGAGTGGAGTGACTGGAGTGATGTAAAGCAGTTTGAAATCACCGGAAGTGTTGTTTCAAATCCTACATTTACTTTAAATAAAACAGAATACGCCCAAAATGAAGCGATTACCGCTACTTTCACCGGAGGTCCGGGGAATCAGCAGGATTGGGTAGGAATTTATAAAAAAGGGCAAACGCCGGCCACTACTACTTCACAAGTATACAGTTATACTAACGGACAAGTAGCAGGAACAGTTACTTTTAATAATGGTATGGCTAATAAAGGTCAGTATTTTGCAGGATTTTTTGCAAATGGTGGTTATACAGAAATTACTCCAAGAAAAAATTTCTATGTAGGACCGAAGGTTCAGTTGCAGACAACTTCTGATACGTATCCGGTAGGAGGAACAGTTGTTCTTAATTTTACAGACGGACCTAACTTACAGAAAGACTGGATCGGGATTTATAAAATGGGACAGACTCCGGGAACTACAGCCTCTATCAAATGGAGCTATGTAACCACTGCATCAGGCACACTTAATTTTACAGGACTTCCGAAAGGATATTATTATGCTCAGTATTTGCTGGAAGACGGATATAATGGAATCGGGGAGAAGGTATTCTTTAAAGTAGGGGATATCGTGACCGATCTTTGGATCAATAAACCGGTATATACTTTAGGTGAAAATATTACGGCTTCATGGACGGATTCTCCGGGAATTATTAAAGACTGGCTGGGAATCTACCCGCAAAGTGTTCAGACACCAGATGATAACTTCGTTTCTTATACCTATTTTGACGGAGTAACTCAGGGAACAAAAACCATTCAGGGAACAGCAGTTCCTGCCACACCAGGAAACTATTATATGGTCATGTTTACCAATGATTCTTATACGGAAGTTTCAAACAGAGTACAGTTCCAGGTAACTTCACCAACGTTAGGAACTGAAGAAACCAGAAGTACAGAGAAAAATGTAGTGTTGTACCCAAATCCAACCAGACCGGGACAGCCTACTTTTATTAAGAGTGATTACCCGATTGAGAAAATCGAATTGGTTTCAGCTTCAGGAGAACTGCTTTATGTATCGAAAAATATCAATAACCAGCGTTTCTCTTTGGTGAATGAAAACCTTCCGGCAGGCGTTTATTTTGTAAAAGTACACGGAAGAAAACTATTTACTTTAAAGCTGATCATTCAGTAAGATAAACTAAAATACAATTATAACGCAGAGGCTGTCAGCAATGATAGCCTCTTTTTATTAATGCAAATAATCATAAAATTACCCATAATTATCTGTGAAAATCTTTGCCTATCTGTGGTTAAATAAAAAAGCGATTCCAAAAAAATGAAACCGCCTTTGATATATAGTTGTGGTAATTAGTCAAATAGATGGTACAGATTATCCTCGCTGATCAGTGTCTGGTTTTCAGCAGAAGCATTTTCCTCCTGAGCGTCGGCCAGCGTTTTAGTTTCCTGAATGAGCTTTCCATCCATATTATAAAGTTTTAACAAAATCCATTTCCCGCTGCGTTCAAGTTCTTTAGCCCCATCCCATGTTTTTATTCTGATTTTTCCGCTTTGAATAACACCTGCTTTTACAGAAGACTTATTGGCGGGCTTTCCTTTTACATACTGTGTGATTTGTGCTGTGAAGGAATAATCTTCCCCGTCTTCACTGATAGGTTGGGTAAATGTATATAAAATAGTGCCTTTTGGGTCATAAACAGTTGCATCATAGCCTGTTTGTTTAGCATTCAGCTTTTTTTCAAAACTCAGCTTCGTATTAGCACTTTCAAAAAAGTTTTTGATATTTACAATAATACCTTCCTTATAGACGGTTTCATTAAAGCCTTCATAAGTAGTACCATTATAAGGGATACCATCTTTATATGTTAATGTGGATTTCAGCTTTCCATCCGGTGAATAATATTTAATTTCCTGAATGACATCATCTTTTAAAAATTGCTCGGAGGATAACTTTTTGTCTTCATCAAAGTATTTACTGATTACCTTTGAGCCTTTTTCATAAGTATCAATTGAAGAAATCTGTGAATATTCATAAGCCAGATGATAATCATCCCCATCCATTGGATTATAAATATCATTTTCCTTATCATATTGGTATACCAGATGGCCTATTTTTTTACCCGATTCATCATAAGTGGTTTTATAGCCATCTTTTTTATTCATTTTCTGTTCCTGTAAGATCTTTCCGCTTTTGCTGTAGATAACGCCTTCCTTTACACTGCCGTCCTTTCTGTATTTTTCTATTTTAGAAATCCTCATTGGGCTGGAATAATAATCCACCACCATATTTTCACCCGATCCGGAGGTCGTATTGCTGCCAAGATATCTTCCTTTTTCACCGTAATATTTTGTTTCAGTGCTGCTGTCCTTATCAGTGATGGTTTCATTTCTGATCCCTTTAATGTCACCATCATAAACGGTTGTTTTTACAGGCGTTGAGTTTTCATATTCAATCAGAATATTAAAATCCATTCCATCCTCAGCGTCTTTATAGCTGAACATCTTTCCTGAAAAATTTCCATCAGCTTTATAGACCAAATCTTCTGTCAGCCTGCCATTCATATCATAAGTCTGGGCAGGGCCAACCTGCTGTCCGTTGGAATAGGTGGCGAAATTCAAAACCTTTCCTTCAGGAGTGTACCAGGTTACTTTTCCGTCAAAAACTTCACTGTTTGGAGTTGTGTCAGAAGCCAGACCTTCCATCTGTAGTTTGCCGTCTTTATAGTAATCCTTGATAAGGGTGAGCTTGCCTTTAGGAGTTGTTTCACGGTAATATTCCATGTTGTCCTGCGTGGTCTTTTCCCAGTTTTCATCGAAATAAGTTTTTTCCTGTGCATACACATTGATGCTGAGTACCAAGGCAAGTAATGCTGAGGTAAATAATTTTTTCATGTTTTTATTTAAAGTTTGATTTTGATATGATTAATGTGATGATACATATTGAAATGTTTCTCTGAAGAGATCAGAAGAAGTAAGGGGCAATCATGCTCTGCCGTCAAATAATTTTTATATTAAAGTTGTGTTTAAAATCAATGATATCCGAAATAAAATAGACTGTATTTCTGGATTTGAAGCCTCAAATATAAATCAATTAGATGAGAAAAACCATAAAAAATGAACAGATCTGTTCATTTTTGTTGATAAAATACTGACTTTTAAAGTTTTAAATGTTGAAAAAAAAGATTCAAAAAAGGATTCAATTCAGGAGGATTTCCGGTCGCAGGATATACCGGAAAATTTATTAAATTTAGCCAACAGAAAAATCTAATATTTCATGATAGATAAAAGAGTAAAAAATGCAAAGGAGGCCATCGAAGGAATTCAGGATGGAATGACACTGATGCTTGGCGGATTCGGACTTTGCGGTATCCCTGAAAACTCAATCAATGCTTTGGTAGAAAGTGATGTGAAAGATCTTACCTGTATTTCAAACAATGCAGGAGTAGATGATTTCGGATTAGGATTATTGCTTCACAAAAGACAGATCAAGAAGATGATTTCCTCTTATGTAGGAGAAAATGCTGAATTTGAAAGACAGATGCTTTCAGGTGAACTGGATGTAGAACTTACTCCACAAGGCACATTAGCTGAAAAATGCAGAGCTGCCCAGGCGGGAATTCCGGCTTTTTATACCCCTGCAGGATACGGAACTGAAGTAGCAGAAGGGAAAGAAGTAAAAGAATTCAAAGGAAAGCCTCACATTCTGGAGCACGCTTACGAAGCAGATTATTCTATCGTAAAAGCATGGAAAGGAGATCATGCCGGAAATCTTATCTTCAAAGGATCTGCAAGAAACTTCAACCATCCAATGGCGGGTGCTGCGAAGATCACCATTGCTGAAGTAGAGGAATTGGTAGAACCGGGACAATTGGATCCAAACGAAATTCATATTCCGGGAATCATGATTCAAAGAATTTTCCAGGGAGAAAAATTTGAGAAAAGAATTGAGCAGAGAACAGTAAGAACTAAAGAATAAGCTCAAATAATAAATAAAAAGCGCTGAAAATATTTTCAGCGCTTTTTTTATGCTTGAGGAACTTGTGTTTTCCTTTCTCCAATTTGTTGTCGCCACATGGCGTAGTAAAGTCCTTTTTCGGCAATCAGATTGCTGTGGGAACCAGTTTCTACTACCTGCCCGCGTTCAAGAACATAGATTTTATCAGCATGCATAATCGTACTTAAACGGTGTGCAATAAGTACTGTAATCTGCTCTCTTTCTTTTGATATGTCTTTGATAGTCGTAGTAATTTCCTCTTCAGTAATACTGTCCAATGCAGAAGTAGCCTCGTCAAATATCAGAAGATGAGGTTTTCTTAAAAGAGCCCTTGCGATCGCTATTCTTTGTTTCTCACCACCACTCAGCTTCAGACCACCTTCACCAATAACCGTTTCAATTCCTTTCTCTGCCCTTTCCAACAATGCAGTACAGCTCGATTTCTGTAAAGCAACAGCCAGTTCCTCTTCAGTAGCTGAAGGATTTACGAAAAGAAGGTTTTCTTTAATAGTTCCTGCAAATAATTGGGTATCCTGTGTTACAAAACCAATCTGATTTCTCAGTTCATCAAAATCAAATTCCTTTCCATTAATTCCATTGTAAAAAATATTCCCTTCCTGAGGTCTGTACAACCCAACCAGCAGTTTTACCAATGTACTTTTACCGGAACCACTCGGTCCAACGAAAGCAATGGTTTCACCGTTTTTAAGATCAAAAGAAATGTTATTTAAAGCTTTATACTGGGCAGACTGATGTTTAAAAGAAACGTGTTTGAATTCCAGTTCTTCAATAGCACCAATTTGTTTCGGATGAAGAGGTTTTTCCTCTACTTCTTTTTTCATTAAACGGTCAAAATTCTGAAGAGATGCTTCAGCTTCACGGTAAGAAATAATAATATTTCCAATCTCCTGCATCGGTCCGAAAATAAAGAAACCGTAAAACATCAGAGAAAGGTACTGCCCCGGAGTTACAATATTTTTAAAAATCAAATACAATAAAGTCAGGGTAATCATCTGCTGGAGAAAATTCACCATCGTTCCCTGGATAAAACTTAAAGAACGGATACTTTTCACCTTTCTTAATTCAAGACCAAGGATTTTATAAGTATTGTTATTTAAACGGATTACTTCCTGATTGGTTAATCCTAAACTTTTAACAATCTCAATATTTCTTAAACTTTCTGTAGTACTTCCCGCCAAAGCTGTGGTCTCGGTAACAATGTTTTTCTGAATGACTTTTATTCTTTTACTCAATAAATTGGTAACAATAGCAATAAAGAAAATTCCACAGATATACACCGGCATAATAGACCAGTGTAAACGGATCGCATATACTGAAACGAAGATAATGCTCACCAGGATCCCGAAAAATATATTGATAAAATTAGTAATGAATTTCACGGTATCTTCTCTTACTTTCGTTAAAATAGACAAAGTTTCACCACTTCTCTGATCTTCAAATTCCTGAAAAGGCAACGCCATGGAATGCTTTAACCCATCTGTAAATATTTTCGCTCCAAATTTTTGGGTAATCACACTTACTACATAATCCTGAAAAGCTTTTGCAATTCTACTTATCATGGCCGTTCCGATAAGTAACCCCAGAAAATAAAAGGCACCATGATATACAGAGCTTCCGTACAAGTATTCGTTAAGGTTTCTGGGCAGTAGTTTTTCTTTATCAAAAAAATTAGGATGAGTAACCAGCTGATCAAGGATGTTTCCTGTAATAGCCGGTGCAAATAAAGAGAAAACCTGGTTAATAGTAGCTAAAAACAACGAAATGAGAATCAGCCACTGATAAGGTTTAAGATATTTAAAAAGTATTTTCATTCTGTTAAAATAATGAGGCAAAATTACAGATATTATTTTAACTAACAGTGTTAATTATTGAATACAACAAAGCCCTTTTGTATTCAAGTGAAAATAATTAAATTGCAGTCTAAGTTTTTATTATGCTTACAAAAGAACAAATTGCCAAAAGAATTTCAAAAGAACTCAAAGATCGTTATTATGTAAACCTGGGAATTGGGATTCCTACTTTGGTTGCCAACTATGTTCCGGAAGGTATTTCCGTAGAATTCCAGAGTGAGAATGGAGTTTTGGGAATGGGGCCTTTCCCTTTTGAAGGAGAAGAAGATGCTGATATCATCAATGCCGGAAAACAGACTATTACTATTTTAGAAGGAGGTTCATTCTTCGATTCAGCATTCAGTTTCGGGATGATCCGTGGTCAGAAAGTAGACCTTACCATCCTTGGAGCCATGGAAGTTTCTGAAAACGGAGATATTGCCAACTGGAAAATTCCCGGAAAAATGGTGAAAGGAATGGGTGGTGCAATGGACCTTGTAGCTTCTGCTGAAAATATTATTGTTGCCATGATGCACGTAAACAAAGCGGGAGAAAGTAAAATCCTTAAGAAATGTACGCTTCCTTTAACAGGAGTTAACTGTGTGAAAAAAGTAGTTACTGAGTTAGCGGTTCTGGATGTAACTCCGGCTGGTTTCAAGCTGGTGGAAAGAGCACCGGGAGTTTCAGTAGAAGATATTATTAAAGCTACAGAAGCAGATCTGATCATTGAAGGTGAAATTCCTGAAATGCAGTTCTAATATGCTTACAATTACAATATAAAAAAGTTTCGGCCTCACAAAGTGATGCCGAAACTTTTTTTAATGACATAGGAGATCGTAGCGTCAAAAAAATAACTCCTGTGAACGTTAAGAAAATTCTCCTGTCCGAAGCGCGAGACAAACTTGGAACCGATTAAGAAATACAGATTTCGCGCAAGTTTAGAATTTTTAGAGAACAGGAATTATTTTTAGTGGAGAGATCCAGGTCTTGAATTTTTGTTTCTTTTGTTTCAAGACAAAAGAAATTAAAGCAATAAAAAACGGTGCGTTTGTCATTTAGAATTAGGCAGATAGTTCTATGAATGACTTTAAAAACGACATCGGAACTCGTAGCGTCAAAAAAATAACTCCTGTGAACGTTAAGAAAATTCTCCTGTCCGAAGCGCGAGCCAAACTTAGAACCGATTAAGAAATAATGAATTCGCGCAAGTTTAGAATTTTTAGAGAACAGGAATTATTTTTAGCGAAGAGATCCAGGTCTTGAATTTTAGTTTCTTTTGTTTCAAGACAAAAGAAACTAAAGCAATAAAAAAACGGTGCGTTTGTCATTTAGAATTAGGCAGATAGTTCTATGAATGACTTTAAAAACGACATCGGAACTCGTAGCGTCAAAAAAATAACTCCTGTGAACGTTAAGAAAATTCTCCTGTCCGAAGCGCGAGACAAACTTAGAACCGATTTAGCAATAATGAATTCGCGCAAGTTTAGAATTTTTAGAGAACAGGATTTATTTTTAGCGAAGAGATCCAGGTCTTGAATTTTTGTTTCTTTTGTTTCAAGATAAAAGAAATTAAAACCAACAAAAAAATGTTTTGTCAATGAAACAACTTTTCATATTTAAAATTCTGAAAAGGGAAAATATTTCTAATAATGATATTAAAGCGACATAGGAGATCAGAGCGTCAAAAAAATAACTCCTGTGAACGTTAAGAAAATTCTCCTGTCCGAAGCGCGAGACAAACTTAGAACCGATTTAGCAATAATGAATTCGCGCAAGTTTAGAATTTTTAGAGAACAGGAATTATTTTTAGCGAAGGGGTCCAGGTCTTGAATTTTTGTTTCTTTTGTTTCAAGACAAAAGAAATTAAAGCAATAAAAAACGGTGCGTTTGTCATTTAGAATTAGGCAGATAGTTCTATGAATGACTTTAAAAACGACATCGGAACTCGTAGCGTCAAAAAAATAACTCCTGTGAACGTTAAGAAAATTCTCCTGTCCGAAGCGCGAGCCAAACTTAGAACCGATTAAGAACTAATGAATTCGCGCAAGTTTAGAATTTTTAGAGAACAGGATTTATTTTTAGCGAAGAGATCCAGGTCTTGAATTTTTGTTTCTTTTGTTTCAAGACAAAAGAAATTTAAAAACAAGAAAGCTGCTTCATCATGAAACAGCTTCTATATATTTAGTCTAATCTTATTTATTTCCCATCCTGCGCCCCAAACACCTTCTGCAAAATGCTTGTCGTTCTCATTGCCGGAGTATTTCTGATTCCGCTTTCTTTATCGGCAACCATTTTGAATACACCATTGATGGTTTCTGTAGTAACATATTCGTTAAGATCTGTGGTTACAGATTGTCCTGTAAAAGTATTGTATTTTGAAATCAGGTTTTTCCAAAGCGTATCAGCACCTACTTTTCCTAATGATGCCTTTACTTTAGGCTGGAAAGCACTGAACAGCTGGCTCTGGGTTTTCCCCTGAAGATAACTTGTTGCTGCATTATTACTGCCTAATAAAATATTCTTGGCATCTGTAATGGTCATGGAAGTAATAGCGCTGGTGAAAATAGGAGCAGCTTCTGTTACGGCATCTTCAGCAGCTCTGTTTAATAATTTTACGCCTTCATCAGCAAGACTTCCCATACCGATGGAACGTAAAGTGGTATCAATCTTTCTTAATTTTTCAGGCATTAAAATCTTTACCGCTTCATTTTTGAAAAAACCATCTGTAATTGCCAGTTTTTTGACTCCGTCCGTTACTCCCAAGCTTAAGGCTTCTTTTAATCCTGAAGAAATCTGGGTAGAGGTAAGGTTTCCAAGATTGGCAGATGAATTATTGGTCTGACTGGAAGTTGTTGTTGTGGTAGTAGTTTTAGTACCATTATTTTTTACGGGAACATTCAGATCTACACCTGTTTTATCTTTAACGGCAGATTTTATGATATCGAAAATTTGTGCCTGTGTTGACATTGAGAATAATAACCCGACTGCCAGGAAAAAGTTTTTTTTCATCCTATTTTTTTACAAATTTAAATCTTTTAATTTTTTTAAGTCGACTAAGTTGATCAAAAAACAAACCATAATGTACAGAATATAATAGAAGAATATCTAGGAAAATAATTTGACAAATGGTAAATTGTCAATTCAGAAGAAACTAACAATTTAAGATGTTTAAATTTTGTTTTTAAAAAGCCCTAAGAGTTTTGAAAAATAATTATCTTAGCTCAAACCTTAATTTCATCCAATGATACGTACTTTTTTAGTGTTTTTTGTATTGATTTCAAACGTGATTTTTGCCCAGAATAAATTGAATTTAATCCCTTATCCTCAAAAAGTTGAATTTTCACAGGGTGAATTTATAATCCCTGAGACTCTGTTATTAAGCAGCAATTTACCTAGAGAAGAAACAGGGTTTTTCAAAAAAAGGTTAGGCTCTGGGTTTAAATTTCAAAACATTCAAAAAGATGGTGGAAGCCATTTGACCTATTCTATAATTCCTGTAGCTCCAACAGATGCAGAACAGAAAAAAGAATATTATTCAATAGAAATTTCTCCTAAGCAGATTCATATAAAATCTTATACTAAACAAGGTTATTTTCTGGCATTGCAAACATTGATTCAGGTTTTTGAGCAGTATAAAGAGAGTAAGAAAATTCCGGCTTTAAAAATTGAAGATCATCCAAAATTTGCGTGGAGAGGAATGCATCTGGATGTCTGCCGCCATTTTTTCACGGTGGAAGAGGTGAAGCAGTATATAGACTATCTGGCGATGTATAAGCTGAATACTTTCCACTGGCATTTAACAGATGATCAGGGATGGAGAATTGAAATTAAGAAATATCCAAAACTGACTCAGATAGGTTCAAAACGTAAAGAATCCATGATCGGGGCTTATGTTGATAATACTTTTGACGGGAAACCTTACGGACCTTATTTTTATACTCAGGAACAAATAAAAGAGGTGGTAAAATATGCTCAGGACAGACACATCACAGTGGTTCCGGAAATCGAAATGCCGGGGCATGCTTTGGCTGCATTATCTGCATATCCTGAACTGGCCTGCACAAAAGGCCCTTTTGAGCCTGCTACAAAATGGGGTGTTTTTGATGATGTTTTCTGCCCGAAGGATGAAACATTTACATTTTTGGAGAACGTTTTAGACGAAGTGATCAAATTATTCCCATCCCAATACATTCATATTGGTGGGGACGAATGTCCGAAAACACGATGGAAAGAATGTGCACACTGTCAGGAATTGATTAAGAAAAACAACTTAAAAGATGAGCATGGCTTGCAAAGCTATTTTATTCAGAGAATTGAAAAATATGTCAACAGCAAAGGACGAAAAATCATTGGCTGGGACGAAATTTTAGAAGGAGGACTGGCACCCAATGCTGCTGTAATGAGCTGGACTGGTGTAAACGGAGGTATTGAAGCTGCAAAATCAAAGCATTTTGCTGTAATGACCCCTGGAGCATATTGTTATTTCGACCATTATCAAGGAGATCCACAGTCTGAGCCTAATGCTTTTGGTGGTTTTACTCCTTTAGACAAAGTATATTCTTACAATCCTGTTCCTTCCGAACTGAATGCAGAACAGGGGAAATATATTATGGGAGTTCAGGCTAACTTATGGACAGAGTATATTTTAGACTTTAAACAGGTTCAATATATGATCTTCCCAAGATTAATGGCACTTTCCGAAGTGGGCTGGGGAACATCAGACCCTAAAAATTATAAAGAGTTTGAAAACAAGGTGATCAACCAGTTTAAAGTTCTGGATAAAATGAAGGTGAACTATGCAAAAAGCATTTATAATATCACCGGAAAAGTAATTCCCTCAAATAACGGAATTGCTTATGAACTTTCTACCTCACAGAACTCAAACGGGATCAGATATACTTTGGACGGAACAGATCCTTCAATCAACTCTAAAACTTATGAGAAAGCGGTTCAGATTCCTAATTCTTTAACGATAAAATCAGCTTATTTTGAAGATGGCCAGCTGAAAAGTGCTGTTTCTACCCAACATTTTACCATTTCAAAAACTACTGGGAAAAGCATAAGTCTTGAACAGCAGCCCAGTGAAAATTATTCTTTCGGAGGTGCTTTTACTTTGGTAGATGGTATTATCGGAAATGTAAAACAGCTTGGTAAAACATGGCTTGGCTTCCAGGGTAAAGATGTTGTGGCAACCATAGATTTTGGTCAGAAAACAGTTTTTTCAGAAGTTTATTTCAATACCCTAGAAAATAAAGGAAGCTGGATCCACCTTGCAAAATCTGCAAAAATTTTCATTTCTGATGATAATAAGAATTTTAAAATGATCAAGGAAATTACGGCTGCAGAAATTCAAAATGCCAAAGGAAAAATCAGATTAAATGTAGGAACACAGAATGTAAAATACCTGAAAGTGAGTATAGAAAATGCAGGCATTATTCCAGCAGGAAATCCGGGAGCAGATTCAAAGGCATGGCTGTTTGTAGATGAAATTGGCGTAAATTAGTCATAATTAGAATTTAAATTATGCAGAACGATACCATACTTTCTTCTGAATTTTCATCATCACCGGACCTGATAGAAAAGCTGTATCAATATGGTACAACCAAAAACTACCAGGAAGGAGATATCATATTAGATGAAAATGCTTCCATCCGTTCTATTCCAATTGTGATGAAAGGAATGCTGAAAGTGATCAGGACTGAAGAAGACGGACGTGAAATTTTACTATACTACATCAAAGCGGGAGAAAGCTGTATCATGTCTTTTCTTGGCGGAATGCATAACGAAAAAAGCATCGTGAAAGCCGAAATCGAAGAAGATGCGGAAATCCTTTTTTTACCGGTAGACAAAGTCTCTTTATTCATCAAAGAGCACCCGGAATGGTTAGACTATATTTTCAGATTGTATCATAAAAGGTTTGAAGAACTACTGGATATCATCAATGCAATTGCTTTCAAAAAAGTAGATCAAAGACTGTTGAATCTGCTGCAGAAAAAATCAGAACTTACCCACTCTGAAACCATCAATACCACTCATGAACAGCTTGCAAATGAGCTGGGAACCGCAAGGGTAGTCGTTTCCAGACTCCTGAAACAGCTTGAAGAAGACGGAAAATTAAAGCTGGGCAGAAACAAAATCACCCTTCTGAAAACCCTCAATTCATAAACTAACCCTCATTTTAATAAAGGATACTCACATTCCCCTCCTTTGGAGGGGTGGCGAAAATTCAGAGAATTTTTGACGGGGTGGTCAATGATCATCACAAACCAAAAGTAAAGCAATCTCAAAGTTGAAAGATTACCCTATCTCCCAACATAATCTCTTGTGCCCTTTGTGAACATATGAGTGTTTATTCGTATTAAACCTTCCTTATGTAACAAAAGTAGCTGTAGACCTCCTTTCACTTTCCCATTTTTGCATCAGAATATTTGAATAGTACAATGGAAATTATAGGATATGCAGCAGCCGTTTTAATCGGGGTTTCTCTCGGTCTGATCGGAGGTGGGGGAAGTATTCTCACCGTTCCGGTTCTTGTTTATCTCTTTGGTGTCGATGCTTTTCTGGCAACGGAATATTCCCTTTTTATAGTGGGAATAAGCAGTCTTGTTGGATCTGTTTCGTATTTTAAAAAAGGATGGGTCAATTTTAAGATGGCATTGATATTCGGAATTCCTTCTGTGATTTCTATTTTTCTGACCAGAATATACCTTCTCCCATTCATTCCGGAAGAGGTACTTAGAATACAAAACTTTATCATTACCAGAGACATTTTTTTATTATTGTTGTTTGCAACAATGATGATTCTGGCTTCTTATAAAATGATAAAGAACAGCGCTTCAGAAAAACTGTCAGAAAGAGCTGCAAATAAAAACAATACTTTTCTGGCAGCAGCGCAGGGTTCTGTTGTAGGTGTTCTCACCGGCCTGGTGGGAGCAGGAGGTGGTTTTATGATCATTCCGGCGTTAGTTAATCTTTTGAAAATTCCCATGAAGATTGCGATAGGGACTTCTTTAGTCATTATCTCCTTCAATTCTTTGATAGGCTTTTTTTCTTCTGTAAATCACGTAAAAATAGAGTGGGAACTATTGATTTCTATTGCCACAATTGCCATTGCAGGAATTATAATAGGTTCACAGTTATCAAAAAAGATAGACGGAAAAAAACTGAAACCGGCATTCGGATGGTTTATCCTGATCATGGGTATTTACATTATTACCAAAGAAATATTCCTTTAAATCTCTTATGTAACAAAAGTAGCTGTAGAGGAAAAAAGAAAGCAGGAGATTTGTATCAGATAACAACATCAAAAAATAGAGACAATGAAAATAGAACAGATTTATACAGGATGCCTGGCACAGGGAGCTTATTATATTACTTCAGCAGGAGAGGCGGCAATTATTGATCCTTTAAGAGAAACACAACCTTATATCAACAGATTGAAAGAAGATGGAGTAGAATTGAAATACATTTTTGAAACCCACTTTCACGCTGATTTTGTCAGTGGACATCTTGATTTAAGCAATAAAACCGGAGCTTCGATTGTGTATGGTCCGACCGCAAATCCTGAATTTGAGGCCATCATTGCAGAAGATCATCAGATATTTGAAATAGGAAATGTTAAAATAAAAGTCATTCATACACCAGGACATACCCTTGAGAGTTCATGCTATCTCTTGATAGATGAGAATGGAGATGAAAAAGCACTTTTCAGCGGTGACACTTTATTCCTGGGAGATGTAGGGCGTCCGGATCTTGCACAGAAAGGTGCGAATATGACCCAGGAGGAACTGGCAGGACTTTTATATGACAGTTTGTACCATAAAATTTTGCCTTTGGATGACGATATTACGGTATATCCTGCTCATGGAGCTGGCTCAGCCTGTGGTAAAAATATGCAGAAAGAAACGGTAGATACACTGGGAAACCAGAAAAAGACCAATTATGCTTTGAATCAAAAGGACAGACAGAGTTTTATAAAAGAAGTAACAGATGGACTTTTGCCTCCTCCTGCTTATTTTAGTATGAATGTTATGATGAATAAAAAAGGATACAACAGTTTTGAAGAAATTCTTTCACAAGGATTGCATGCATTGGCTCCGGAACAGTTTGAGGAAATTGCTGAAGCTTCAGGAGCTCTGATTTTAGATGTGAGAGACAATCATGAGTTTGCCAAAGGTTTTATCCCACAGTCGGTCAATATAGGACTGGACGGTGATTTTGCCCCTTGGGTAGGAGCTTTAATTGCTGATGTAAACCAACCTATTCTTCTGGTTATAGAAAAAGGAACTGAAGAAGAAGCGGTAACAAGATTAAGCAGAGTAGGATTTGATCATATTTTAGGATTTTTGGATGGTGGTTTTAAAGCCTGGGAAAAGAGTGGAAAAGAAACAGACTTTGTCAACCGAATTTCTGCAGAGCAGTTTGAAACCGAAATAAAAGGAAAAGAAGCAAAAATCATAGATATAAGAAGGGAAAGTGAATACAATGCAGAACACATTCATGAAGCGTATAACATGCCTTTAGCTTATATTAATGATTGGATTAATCACATACAACCGGAAGAACATTTTTATATGCATTGTGGAAGCGGATACAGAAGTACAATGGCTGCAAGTATCCTTCAGGCAAGAGGCTACAGGAATTTTACAGAAATTGAAGGAGGTTTTAAAGCTATTTCATTGACAAGTATTCCTAAAAGTGATTTTGTGTGTCAGACTAAAATTTTAAATACATTAGATTAAAAAAAAGAAATGTTGGAGATTATAAAAGAACCGTGGCCATGGTATATTGCAGGTCCATTGATTGGGCTTACCGTTCCTGCCTTATTATTGATGGGAAATAAATCCTTTGGAATCAGCTCTTCGCTGAGGCATATCTGTGCAGCTTGCATACCCGCCAATGTGATCTTTTTCAAATACGACTGGAAAAAAGAAGCCTGGAATTTATTTTTTGTAGCTGGAATTTTCTTCGGAGGAATAATAGCTGCCAATTTTTTGGTTAACCACAATGAAATAACAGTAAATCCCAATCTGAAAACGGAATTGGCAGATTATGGAATTACAGATTACAGCAATCTGGTTCCGGGACAGCTCATGAACTTTGAAAGTTTGTTAACCTTGAGAGGATTTATCACAATGGTTGTTGGAGGGTTTTTAGTAGGTTTCGGAACAAGATATGCAGGAGGATGTACCAGCGGACATGCCATCATGGGACTTTCCAATTTGCAGTGGCCATCTTTGGTGGCAACAATCTGCTTTATGATCGGAGGTTTCTTAATGGCTAATCTTATTCTGCCAGTGATACTTTCCCTGTAAGTATAATTTAAAAAAGAATTTAAGATGATAAAAGAAAAAGAACGGGATATGCGTCATCAGCAGACTATTTGTGTAAACGAAAGTACGCTTACTCATCAATGGTATAACAATCTGAAATACTTGTCAGCAGGGATTATATTTGGGGTTATATTTGTGAAAGCAGAAGTGATCAGCTGGTTCAGAATACAGGAAATGTTCCGCCTGCAGTCTTTCCATATGTACGGAATCATTGGGAGTGCCGTGTTGGTGGGAATGATTTCTGTGTGGCTGATCAAAAAATTCAAGATCAGGACAATATACGGTGAACCCATTGCACTGGCTCCCAAGAAGTTCAATAAAGGTCAGGTTTATGGAGGATTGATATTTGGTTTTGGCTGGGCCATCACCGGAGCTTGTCCCGGACCCCTTTTTGCTCAGATAGGAACAGGAGCTTTAGCAGTGTCTGTTACCCTGTTGAGTGCAATTGCCGGAACATGGGTATATGGATATTTCAGAGATAAATTACCACATTAAGAGGAAAATGATACTGTTTAAAACAAAATAATATGATCATTTTTTTGGGAGTAAAAATATAAAAGACTGCGGATCATTTTTCTGTAGTCTTTTTGCTTTTCTACCAGCGGGAAAATTGTTAATTTGTAGGCCTAATAAACCTGATATGCAAAGCAGACGAAATTTTATAAAAAAAACCGCAGCCGCTTCTCTTGCACTCGCTGTAAATCCTTTAGATTTAATTGCTAAAGACTTCCCTGATAAAACTATAAACGTAAACAAACCGATTGTCCTTTCTACCTGGAATTTCGGATTAAAAGCCAATGAAGAAGCATGGACGGTTCTTGGTAAAGGAGGAAAGGCTTTGGATGCGGTTGAAAAAGGAGTTCGTCTTGTAGAATTAGATCCTAAAGAAAGAAGTGTTGGATATGGAGGGCGTCCGGACAGAGATGGAAGAGTAACGCTGGATGCATGCATCATGGATGAAAATTATAATATTGGTTCTGTTGCATGTCTGGAACATGTGAAAAACCCGATTTCTGTTGCCAGAGCGGTAATGGAAAAAACACCTCACGTAATGCTGGTAGGCGACGGAGCATTGCAGTTTGCCCTTTCACAGGGATTTAAAAAAGAAAATCTTCTTACTCCTGAATCCGAAAAAGAATGGAAAGAATGGTTAAAAACCAGTCAGTATAAACCCATTGCCAATATTGAAAACCACGATACCATTGGAATGATTGCATTGGATGCTCAGGGAAACCTTTCCGGTGCATGTACAACCAGCGGAATGGCTTTTAAGATGCACGGCAGAGTAGGAGATTCCCCGATTATCGGAGCAGGTCTGTTCGTAGATAATGAAGTAGGAGCAGCTACAGCAACAGGCCATGGCGAAGAAGTCATAAGAACGGTAGGAACCCATCTTGTAGTGGAACTGATGAGACAAGGCAGAAATCCGCAGGAAGCCTGCAAAGAAGCAGTGGAAAGAATTGTGAAAATCAATCAGAGGAGAAACAAAAACCTTAAAGATATTCAGGTAGGTTTTATCGCCATCAATAAAAAAGGAGAATATGGTTCTTACTGTATTCAGGACGGATTCAATTTTGCCGTGTATGATCAGAAAGGAAACCGCCTTGAAACTCCTGAATTTGCTTTGAAATAATTTAAAAATTCAATAGGAATGGGCTTTAGCCCATTTGAACAAATCAAAGTCAATTATTGGCTTTAGCCAAAACATAAAACAAATATGAAAAGAACGATTATCGCTTCTTTATTTCTGATTATTGCATGTAAAGAAGAAAAGAAGGAGATGAAAACAGCCATAGAACCACAGCAGACTGAAGAGAAAGTAGTTTTAAATAATGAATCCAATGAAGCAGAAGCTGCAAAAAAATGGTTGGAAAAAAGCATTGTCGATTATTTTAAAGCTGATATCGGAAGTGAAGAAAAGAATAGGGAGAAGATCACAACCAAAGACTATTTCGAATATAAAACAGATGCAACGAATGTAGATATGGATGTAGATGGAAGTCTGACTGAAAAAGAATTTCAGGATAAATGGAAATCGAAATTTGATACCAATAAAGCAGGTGTCGGAGTTGGTTTCCTGATTACAGCACAGGACTGGGATAAAATTGAAGTGGAGAGCTGTGATTTAAAATCTACCTCAAAAGATGAATATATCTTTAATGTAGTGTTGACTGATAATAGTTTTAAAGCTAAATATCCGTCAGTAATAAAAGTAATAAAACAAAACGGTTCCTTTCTGATTGCAGATGTATTGCAGGACGAACCAAAGTAGAATTAAAAAGATACATACAATGTCAAAAATAGAAATAGCGTGCTTTAATCCTGAATCAGCAATGATTGCTTTTGAAAACGGAGCTGACAGAATAGAATTATGTGACGGTCTCAGTGAAGGAGGAACCACTCCCGACTTTGAAACGATGAAAAAGCTTCGCGAAAAAATTAATATCCCGATTTTTGTGATGATCCGCCCCAGAGGAGGTGATTTTACCTATTCGGATTCAGAATTTGAACAGATGAAAAATGATCTGGTTCATTTAAAATCTTTACAGGCAGACGGTTTCGTATTCGGTATTCTGAATGAAAATGATGAGGTTAATGTTGAACAGAATAAAGCTTTGGTTGAATTAGCTGCACCGTTTCCATGTACGTTTCACCGTGCCTTTGATCGTGCGGCAAATCTGGAAGAGTCGTTAGAAAAAGTAATTGAATGTGGCTTTACAACCATCCTTACTTCCGGCCAGAAACCCAATGTATCAGAAGGAAAAGAAAATTTGAAAAAATTGGTTGAACTCTCCGATGGAAGAATAGAAATCCTTGTTGGAGGCGGGCTTCGTTCATCCAATATTGAAGAAATAAGAGCTGTTACCAATGCAGGGTATTTCCATTCCTCAGCCATTACGGATGGTGGTGCTTTTGCGAACCCGGCTGAAGTGGTTGCGTTGAAGAGTAAGTAATGCATTATATACACTTATTTTGTTATTCCAGGCGCAGCAGGAATCTAAATTCTTATGGTAGAGATTCCTTCGTACCTCGGAATGACAAAATCAGTGGTATGGTAACAATACAAAACAAATTTATTGATGAATAGAACGATCCTTTTTGCTTTCCTTTTTATGCAGAATATCCTTTGTGCCCAGTTTTCCCAAAGAAACTTGTCTTCTGAGAACTGGCAGTTTAAAAATTCAAAAGATCAGAACTGGCTTCCTGCGAAAGTACCGGGAACCGTTCATTTGGATTTAATGGATAACAAGGTCATTCCTGATCCTTTTAAAGATGAAAATGAAAAGAAAGTACAATGGGTAGAAAATGAAGATTGGGAGTATCAGACTCAATTTTCGGTTTCATCTCAGGAATTGAAAAATGATAATATTGATTTGGTCTTTAATGGGCTGGATACATTTTCAGAAATTTATCTTAATGGTAAGCTTTTAAAGAAAACGGATAATATGTTCAGGAAATGGAATATTCCTGTGAAACAATATCTGAAACCGGGTAATAATGCATTGCAGATTAAGTTTCAATCTGCTGTTAATACCGGAAAAGAACTGGCTAAAAAAGTTCCGTTTACCATGCCGGAATCGCCAAGAAGTTTTGTGAGAAAAGCACAGTATCAGTTCGGATGGGACTGGGGACCAAGACTGGTTACTGCGGGAATCTGGAAAGATGTTACCTTAGAATTCTGGAATAATGCCAAAATTATTACCGTTAAAGATATTCAGAATAACTCTGAAAAAGCCTCTGATTTACATTTTGAAGTAGAAATTTATGCTCAAAACGCAGGAGACTACACCTTAGACCTTAATAAAATCCACCAAAAAATAGCTTTAAAAAAAGGAATTAATACCATTATGATTCCTTATGACACAAAAGGAATGATGCTTTGGCAGCCTAACGGACGTGGTGAAGCTAATCTTTATGATTTTAAAATAAAACTTTCAAAAGACCTTAAAAATATTGATGTTAAAGACATCAGGATAGGATTAAGAACCGTAGAATTAATTCAGGAAAAAGATGAAAAAGGAAAGTCGTTCTATTTCAAAGTGAATGGAAATCCGTTGTATATCAAAGGAACCAACTGGATTCCGGGAGACAGTTTTTCACCCAGAATGAGCAAAGAAAAATATCAGAAACTGATCAAAGATACCAAAGACGCCAATATGAATATGATCCGTATCTGGGGTGGCGGTATTTATGAAGATGACGAATTTTACAAAGCCTGCGATGAAAACGGAATTTTAGTCTGGCAGGATTTTATGTTTGCAGGAAGTTTTTACCCTGCGGACGAAGCATTTTTAAACAATGTAAAAGAAGAAGTAAAAGATCAGGTCAACAGACTTCAGAATCACCCATCTATTGCTTTGTGGTGTGGGAATAATGAAATTGATGAAGCTATTGTCAACTGGGGATATCAGAAACAGTTCAACTATTCAAAAAATGATTCACTGCAGGTTTGGAAAGACTATAAAAAGTTATTCCATGATGTTATTCCCAATGCATTGGCAGAAAACCTGAAGTCAGATAAAAATATATATTGGCCAAGTTCGCCATCTATCGGCTGGGGACATAAAGAAAGCCTTACAGAAGGAGATTCTCACTATTGGGGCGTTTGGTGGGGAGAGCAGCCATTTGAAATTTACAATGAAAAAGTAGGACGTTTCATGTCTGAATACGGTTTTCAGGGAACACCAACCCTTGAAACTACCAAATCTATGTTTTCAGGTACTCCGGATTTAAATCTGCAAAATTCAACTATCAAAGCACATGAAAAACACGCCCGAGGCTGGGATATCATTAATGAATACCTGAAACGTGATTATAAAGTTCCAACAGATTTTGTACAGTACAATTACGTTTCACAGCTGCTGCAGGCGAAAGGGATGCAGATTGCCATTGAAGCTCACCGCCGTGCAAAACCTTACAACATGGGAACGCTGTATTGGCAGCTCAACGACTGCTGGCCGGTAGTTTCATGGTCTTCCATTGATTATCTCGGAAACTGGAAAGCCTTCCATTATCAGGCAAAAAGAAGCTTTGAACCTGTTTTGGTATCAATCGCAGAAACCGATAAAAGCTATGACGTTTACCTGATAAGCGATCTCATGAAAGAATTGAAAGTGGATACGAAGTTTGAACTCATTGATTTTAAAGGAAAAACACTTTGGAAAGCCAATCAGTCAGATGTTGTAAATGCCGATGTAAGCAAGAAAATCAGAAGTATAAATAAATCAGAATTGGCACAGTTCAATCTATCTGAAGTCGTTTTAAAGATCAGCTCCGAAAAGGATGCAACATTTCAAAAACTGTTCTTTTTTAATAAACCGAAAGACCTGAAACTTTCAAAACCAACTTTCAAAATCAGAAAAATATCACCTACTGAAATTGAAATCTCAACAGATATTCTTGCAAAAGATATTTATTTGATCGGAGATACTCATTTCAGTGATAACTTCTTTGATCTCCTACCGGGAACTTCAAAAAGAATTACCATTTCAAAGCCTTTGGAAAAAATTGAAATAATGAGTCTTTGGGATGTGATGAAGAATTAATGTTTTTCTAACGCTCTCAAGTAGTCAAACCATGTCAAGGTTCTAAACCTTGACATGGTTTATACCTAAAAAAATATAAATTTTACCCTTCCAACTCAAAAATCAGCCGTAAATTTGCATCATATTTCTTTACAGTTATGGTAAATTTTGTTCTCATTGCAGTGTGCATTATTGCAGGAATGATATTCAAAGCAACAAAATCTATCCACCCCGATGCTCACAAGGGTATCAATACCTGGATTCTTTATCTTGCTCTTCCGGCAGTTTCGTTTAAATATCTGCCTAAAGTAAAATGGACAACAGAAATGCTGTTTCCGATAGCGGCCACATTTTTAATTTCTGTGTTCTGCTTCTTCTTTATGATGTTTTATAGCAAGAGTAGGGGATATTCAAGGCGTTCCAGAAGCACTTTAGAACTGGCAAGCGGTTACAGCAATACATCATTCATAGGATTTCCCTTAATCAGTGCTTTTTATGGTGAAGGGCTTCTGAGTATTGCCATTATTTGTGATCAAACGATGTTCTTTGCCCTTTCTACCCTTGGAATTATTGCTGCTGTAAAAGGAGGAAGCAGATCAGGAAAAGTAAGCGCAGTATTTATTTTAAAAAGACTCATTACATTTCCTCCATTAATCGGTTGTATTTCTGCTCTGATATTATCGCAGTTCATTGATTTTACCGTTGCAGAACCATTTTTTGATAAGCTGGCGGCTACAGTAAGCCCGTTAGCTCTGTTTTCAGTTGGACTGCAGCTGAAATTTAACGGATGGAAAAAACTGATTCCACAGATGTCAATGTCAATGCTTTACAAGCTTATTCTGGCACCGGCAATTGTTTTGGGAACGGCTTTATTACTGGGAATAAAAGGAGATGTGGCTAAAATTACCGTATTTGAAGCCGCAATGCCTACACTGGTTACCTCCAGTATTATCGCAGAGCAGTTCAGACTCAATACAAAACTGACCAATCTGATCATCGGGGTCAGTATCATTGTAGGGTTTTTTACTTCCGCATTTTGGTATGAGATGACCGAATACTTTTTTTAATGATAAGATGGCTCTTTCTCAATACTGTCAATTGATATCGGTTTTATACGTGTTATTTGTCATTCCGTAGGAATATCTTAGCTAAGTAAAACGCCCTTGCGAACGAATTGAAAACTATTCATAGCATCTTTGTGAGCATTGCGTTATAATATAAGTTTTTGCTAAAGCCAATTGAAATTTTAATTTTTATCAAACGGACTAAAGTCCGTTCCTATTGAATTATTATTGATTTTTTTTCGCAAATTTCGTTGATTGGGTAGATTGTATTCCTAAAGTATATCTATTCAATAATTATTTTTAATAATACGGTTTTTACATACTGAAATCTTGAATTTCCTGTGGACACCTGAGAATGTAGGGTTTAAATGTCTATTAAACGAACACGAAAGAATCTCCACAAAGTTGCAGTTCTCTGAAGAAAAATCTAATTTTACACTTTAAATATTTCCCTTGCAATACGCTAAAATTGTTTTACCACTGAACCTCAAAGGATCTTTTACCTACAAAGTTCCCGAAGAAATGATGTCCGAAATTCAAGCCGGAATGCGTGTTCTGGTACCCTTTGGCGGAAAAAAAATCTATACCGGAATCGTATTTGAGCTTCACGACAACGCGCCGGAAAATTTTACTGCTAAAGAAATTATCAGCATGTTGGATGACAAGCCGATTGTTCCTGAAGAACAGATCCGTTTCTGGAACTGGCTTTCGGAGTATTATCTGTGCAGTCTTGGTGAAATTTACAGGTTTTCATTCCCTTCTTCTTTGAAGCTGGAAAGTGAAACTTATTTAAAATTAAAAGCAGGAATAGTAGTTGATTTTGAAAACCTGGATGTCAATGAAATGTACCTGATCCAGGCACTTGAAGTCCGACAGCTGATCAACCTGACGGATATTGAGGCATTTATTCCTAAAAAGGACATTATCAAGACCATCAATTCATTGATCGATCTTCAGTATATTGAGATTGATGAAAAAATTGCTGAAAAATATAAAGCTAAAGAAGTAGCTTATGTGAGAATTAAAGATGAGGTTTTGGCCAATCAGAATCTTACGGAAATTCTTTTAAAACTGAACAGAGCCCAAAAACAGAAAGACCTGTTCCTTCTTATTTTAGAAAAACAGACAGAAAATCCTGATGCCCATATCAAAAAATCTGAGTTGTTTGAGGATGGTTATTTCGGAAGTTCTCATTTCAAGCCTTTAGCAGATAAAGGTCTTGTGGAGGAGTACTACATGCAAAAAGACAGAATTGAAAGCTATGAAGGAGAAATTGAAGAGCTGGAAGAACTTTCTGAACAGCAGAAAATTGCTAAATCTGAAATTGATCAAGCTTTTGAAGAAGGAAAAAATGTGCTGCTTCATGGGGTAACTTCATCAGGGAAAACACATATTTATTTAGAAAAAATTGAGGAATGTATCAAAGAAGGAAAAAATGTTCTGTTTTTACTTCCTGAAATTTCCCTTACCAAACAAATTACGCAGAGATTAGAAAAAAAATATGGCAGGCAGCTAGGTTTTTACCATCAGAAACTGACAGATTTTGAGAGAGTAGAAGTCTGGAGAAGAATCAGGCAGAATGATATCCGTATTCTGATCGGAACCCGTAATGCATTGTTTTTACCTTATCAGAACCTGGGACTTATTGTGGTGGATGAAGAGCATGATTCTGCTTACAGACCAAGGGAAGTGACGCCTTATTTCAATGCTAAAGATGGCTCATTGGTTTTGGGCGGATTTTATAATGCGGGAGTAATCCTGGGATCTGCAACACCTTCTGTAGAAAGCTATTACAGAGCCAGAAAAGATAAAATGAGGTATATTTTCCTGAATGAAAGATTCGGGAATGTGAATCTGCCGGAATATGAACTGATCAATTTCAAAGAAGCCCTGGATTCTAAAAAAGTTTCCGGAAATTTCTCTTTGAAACTTGTTGAAGAGATTAAAAAGACAGTGGATGAAAAGAATCAGGCGATTGTCCTGCACAACCGCCGTGGCTATTCCAATGTCATAGAATGTGAGAGCTGTGGCTATGTCAATTACTGCTCCAATTGTGATGTGGTGATGACTTATCATAAGGCAGCGAATGAAATGAAATGCCATTACTGCGGACAAAGAGCTTCAAAACCGAAAACCTGTCCGAAATGCAATTCTGAAAAGCTGAACGAAAGAGGTGTAGGTGTAGAGCAGATTCATGAAGAAGTTTCCAAGCTGTTTCCGGAAAATGAAGTAGACAGAATGGATGTGGATTCTATGCGTAAGAAATTTGCCTACGAAAAGCTGTATGAAAAGATTGAAGACGGAGAAACAGACATTATCGTAGGAACTCAGATGATTTCCAAAGGACTGGATTTTAATCATATTGAACTCGTTACTATTCCCAAAGCAGATTCCTTATTATATGTACAGGATTTCAGAGCAGAAGAAAGAGCTTATCAGCTGATCACTCAGGTTTCAGGAAGAGCCGGAAGGGTTTCCGGAAAAGGAAAAATCCTTATTCAGACCTTTAATCCTGATCATTCTGTATTCCAGCTGATCAAGATGAATAATCCTGCGAAGATCTATAAATATATCCTTACCGAACGCCAGAAATTCCATTATCCGCCCTTTACGAAGTTGATTATGATCGAAATGAAGCACAGAAAGGAAGATAAAGTGGACCGGGCGTCTCAGTTTTTAGGTTCCATTTTAAGAAAATATCTTCCGGAAGATTGTGTTTTAGGTCCTGAAAGAGCTCAGATTGCAAGGCTGAACAATCTGTACCAATTCCAGATTATGCTTAAGCTTCCCCGTGGGAAAAACTATGAGAAATTCAAAAACCTGGTTTTAATAAGTTTGAAAGAATTTGATGAAATCACTGCATATCAAAGCATTAAAAAAGATGTTTTTGTTGATTTTTAACAATTTTTAACAAACTTTACACTCTTTTATAACGGGTCAGTGGTCCGTTATATGACAATAATTTCTACTTTTGGACGTTGATTAAGTGTTTGGCTCTTTAATTGAATGATTTAACCTGTCATTTTTTATAGCGTCAAAACTATAGAACAAAAAGAAGATAGATGGTAAATTTCAGAAAATATATTTCAAGTGCGGCGGTGTTGGCTTCTGGTCTTTTCCTGGCTCAATCTACCGTTTCTACCGTTCTTTATTCTCAGAATTATGATAGTCAGAAAAGCAGTTTAAACCTGCCTTCACCCGTTAGTACGATGGTGGAGAAAACTGTTTTGTCAGCAAAAGAACTTGTAGATATTAATGTGAACACAATGATGACGGATCCTGTGCTGAAAAATGCAAGCTGGGGATTCGTAGTGTACGATCCGAAAACGAAGAAAGTAATCTCTTCGTATAATGAAAATACTCCCCTGGTACCTGCTTCTACTACAAAGCTGCTTACAACAGAAACGGCATTAAACCTGCTGGGTGAAAACTACCGTTGGATGACTCAGCTGGAGTATTCAGGAACTATAGATGAAAATGGAGTTTTAAATGGAAATCTTTATGTCATAGGAAGCGGTGACCCTTCTCTGGGAACAAACAAAGCGGGTGCATCATCTTACAGAGACATTATTTCAGATTTCGTGGGCGGAGTTTCAAGAGAGGGAATCAAAAAGGTAAATGGTGATATTATCATTCAGACAGCGCTTTTCAAAGGCAATATTTCAGTGCTTCCGGAAAATGTTGTATGGCTGGAAAACAATAATTATTATCTGCCTGCAGGAAGTACCCGTGATATCAACCCGGCTAACGAAAAACTGATTGTTAAAAAAGGAAGTTTCTCTACGGATAAGAAATTTTTCTATGTTTCTCCTTACAATCATCAGATGGTATATGCTGATAAATATGAAGGAAACGGAGCTTTAACAACCAAAATTCCTGATGCTCCTGCATATCTTGCCAACTCGTTCAGAACAACATTGGTGAAAAGCGGAATCCCTGTTACCGGAAAAGTAAGTCCTAAAATGACAGATTCAGCTCCGGAAGGCAGAAAAATGCTTTCAGCTTATAAATCTCCAACTTTAAGTGACATTATTTATTATACCAATCAGCACAGTGATAATTCATTGGCAGAAGCTTTATTAAGAACCGTTGGTTATCAGAAAATGGGTGACCAGACTTCAGAATCAGGAAGAATTGTGGTGACAAATCACCTGAAGGATGCAGGTTTTGATATGAATGGTCTTAATTATATGGATGGAAGCGGGCTTTCAAGAAGCAATAATGTAACGCCTATTTCCCAGGCGAAATTTCTAACCTCTTTGATGGATCAGAAATATTACAGATCTTATTTAACTTCTCTTCCTATAGGAGGACAATCCGGAACTTTAAAAAGAATGTTCATTGGTGGAGGTAACGGACAGGTTTTTGCAAAAACAGGAACTTTGAATAAAGTAAAAACATTAGCAGGTTATCTGAAGACAAATTCCGGGAAGACATTAGTGTTTTCTTTAATGGTAAATAACTATTCCGGGTCGGTAGATATGGTGAAAAAGAGAATGGAAAAAATTCTTGAACCTGCACTGGATCTTTAAAAATTTTTTATTTTATATATTATAACAGCCTTTTAATCATTGATTAAAAGGTTTTTTTTATATTTGGTTAAATTTTTCTAAACATGACAAAATTGTACCTTTTGGTGTTGGGATTTTTATTTTCTCAGCAGTTCTATGGCCAGAAGCATGAGCAAAACATCGATATGAAAGGATTGATCGAAAAAGAGAAAAAATCCTTTACGCAAAAAATGAATATCGGGAATACGAATCCTAATACTTTGAATTACGATTTACAGTATCAAAGAATGGATGTTACGCTCAATCCGGCTTCCAATACTATTTCCGGATCGGTAACTTCTCATTTTAAGCCTACTCAGAGTATGGGAAGCATTTATTTTGATCTGACAACTTCTTTAACGGTTTCTCAGGTTAAATATCATGGTAACAACCTTGTTTTCCAACAGCTTCCTTCCAACGAAGTGAAAATTGATTTTCAGACTCCGATAGCTGCGAATACGCTGGATTCTCTGACGATTCACTATTCAGGAATGCCGCCTAGTGCCAATGGTGCCTTTACAACAGCTACGCAGAGCGGAGTTCCGGTACTTTCTACTTTAAATGAACCTTATGGCGCACAGGACTGGTTTCCCACAAAACAAAGTCTGAATGATAAAATTGAAAGATTTGATTTCAAAATTACAACGCCATCCAATTACAGTGTTGCTGCCAATGGAAAACTAATGTCCGAAACTTTCCCTACAGGATCAACCAAGCTTACTTTCTGGAGAACGATGTATCCTACGCCGGCTTATCTTATTGCGCTGTCAATTACCAACTTTGTCAAGCTTACTGATACCATCGGAAACCCTCCGTTTCCTTTTGTCAACTATATTTATCCGTCTACGAATTCAAATGCAACCAGTATAGCCAATATTAACTGGACAAAGCAGGTGATGGATACTTTTGAAACCTATTTTGGTTCTTATCCTTTCCGTAATGAAAAATATGGCCACATGGAATTTATGTATGGTGGAGGAATGGAACATCAGACCATGTCTTCTATGGGAGGATGGAGCAAACAATTGATTGCCCATGAGCTTACTCACCAGTGGTTTGGAGATAAAGTAACCTGCGGTGCATGGAATGATATCTGGCTGAATGAAGGTTTTGCCACTTTCGGGGAACATGTTGCCAATGAAAAGTTACTGATGACCAATACTGAGTTCCTTAATTATCTGCAAGGTCAATCCAATTATATTACATCAAGTACAACAGGAACGGTATATGTACCAGACAGCGGACTTTCCAGCATCAATAGAATATTTGACAGCAGACTGTCTTATTCTAAAGGTGGATATGTACTGAGAATGCTGAAGTGGATTTTAGGGGATGCTGCATTTTATCAAGCCCTTAAAGATTATCATGCCAGACCGAATTTAGCCTACAGCTATGCGCGTACCGCAGATTTTAATGCTTCTCTGCTTCAGTCTACCGGAACAGATTTTACAGGATTTTTTAATGACTGGGTGTATGGGGAAGGATATCCTACCTATACTATAAAATGGATGCAGGGCGGTAATCAGGCCTTATTTAAAGTTTCTCAGACACAAAGCAGTTCTAACGTAAGCTTTTTTGAAATGCCTTTGCCTATAAAAGTAACCGGAACTTCAGGACAAACGGCTTATCTGGTCCTTAACAATACTTCCAATAACCAAAGTTTTTTAGAATCTGTGACATTCCCTATTGCAAGTGTTCAGTTCAACTATGAGTACCAGATTCTGGAGAAAAATTCTACTGTTACTCAGGATAATACTTTAAGTGTTTCCTCTGTTGAAAAAGAAAGCTTTGGACTTTATCCAAATCCTGCTAAAAATGAAATTCATCTGAAAGGTATCAACAGAGCTGCAGATTTTACGATTCATGCTGTAGATGGGAAACTGGTAGGAAAAGGAACGTATCAGCCGGGTAAAGCGATCGGAATTTCAGAATTGGTTCCGGGAACTTATTTCATTACGATTGATGAAAAAAGCATCAAGTTCATCAAACATTAAATTTAAGACTGTAAAATATCAATACATATTTTACTTATCATTAACGATAAAATAACAGGAAGCTTTCAGATCTGAAAGCTTCTTTGTTTTCTGGCAGCTTTAGTCCCTCTCTTCCGGGCTGTTTTTACTTTATATCCAAACCATTTTTCTTTAAACAGCTTTCGCATGAGGTTGTCAAAATGTCTTGTGATGACAAGGTTCTTGAATCCTCTCCATTTTTCAAGAGGACTTGAAGGTAAGGCTCTCACCGAGATGGAATAGCCTTCCGTATCATATTGGATATAGTGCCACCATCCTGAAGGAATATAAAGGGTTTCACCAGGATGAATCACAGCTTCATAGCCGTTCAAATAGAGTAATGCAGGATATTTTCTGTAGTCTGGGTTTTTAATTTGGGCAAGACTGTGGAAGTTATATGGCAGCTTATACATAAAATCAGACTGTTCCCAGGGAAAAAGCCAGATTCTTTTGATTCCCTGAAACTGGGTAATGAAAACGTGTGACATATCAATGTCAATATGATTTCTGGTCACGGAACCTTCCCCTCCAAAAAACATAAAAGGAAGCCATTTTATTATTTTACCATCCGTAACATCATTGTAGATAAGATCATTTTTAAGTTCAGGTTTTATTTTTAATAAATTAAACAAAAAAAGACGGTGTTCAGTAGGGGTGGACTGTATAAGATCGAGATATTCTGAAAATGTACTTTGTGCTATAGGATCACTTGCGACTCTGTCAAGGGAATCAAGTTCACTGCCGTAAATATTTACTTTATGATCTCCCGCAATTTCTTTGAAATATTCATAATTCCATTTTTTGAAGGCTGGGCTTTCCGGATGTATAAAATCTTCAATAATAATTGGAATTCTCGGCTTCATATGGTCCTTAATAAAGGTTTCTGAATGGATGGTCTTTATTTTTTGTACCGGCTTTAATCTCATGCTCTCAAATTTTAAACAAATATAAATATTATCCTACTAAATTTGTAGACTAATAATGTTAAAAGTGAAACCTGAATTGATTTTTTAGAATTAAACATATAAAAGGTTTTATTTTACTGCCTTTTTAGTAAATTAGCACATCTAAAAAATTACTAAAAATGATCTCTGAAAAATACCTTCAGCATTTACAGAACGAACTTCAGAATATTGAGAATGACGGACTTTACAAAAGAGAAAGAATCATCACTTCTCAGCAAAGTGCAGAAATAGAAGCTAACGGAAAAAAGCTTTTGAACTTCTGTGCGAATAATTATCTGGGATTATCCAACCACCCGGAAGTAATGAAAGCGTCTCAGGAAATGATTCAATCTCACGGATACGGGATGTCATCGGTACGTTTTATCTGTGGGACACAGGATATTCACAAGGATTTGGAGAAAAAAATCGCTGACTTTTTAGGTCTTGAAGATACCATTCTTTATGCAGCAGCATTTGATGCAAACGGTGGTGTTTTTGAACCATTGTTTACTGAAGAGGATGCTATTATTTCAGATGAACTGAATCATGCCTCTATTATTGACGGTGTTCGTCTTTGTAAAGCAGCGAGATACAGATATAAAAACAATAATATGGCGGATCTTGAAGCTCAATTGATTGCTGCTTCTGAAAAGAACCACCGTTTCAAAATTATCGTAACAGACGGAGTATTCTCAATGGACGGTATTGTTGCAGACCTGAAAGGAGTATGTGACCTTGCTGATAAATATGATGCTTTGGTAATGGTAGATGATTCCCACGCAACAGGTTTCATTGGGAAAACAGGCCGTGGAACTCACGAAGCCAATGAAGTAATGGGTAGAGTAGATATCATCACTTCTACTTTAGGAAAAGCATTAGGAGGCGCTTTAGGAGGTTTTACTTCCGGTAAAAAAGAGATCATTGATATGCTGAGACAGCGTTCAAGACCTTATTTGTTCTCTAATTCTTTAGCGCCTGGAATTGTAGGAGCTGCTTTGAAAGTATTGGATATGATTTCTGATAATACCTCTCTTCGTGATCAGGTAATGGAAAATGCAGAATACTTCAGAACAGAAATGAAAGCGATAGGTTTTGATATTCCTGACGGAGATGCTGCCATTGTTCCGGTAATGCTTTACGATGCGCCTCTTTCTCAGAAAATGGCTGAAAAGCTTATGGATGAAGGAATCTATGTAATCGGATTCTTCTATCCTGTAGTACCGAAAGGAAAAGCGAGAATCAGAGTACAGTTATCTGCTGCTCATACTAAAGAACATTTGGATAAAGCGATTGCTGCTTTTGAAAAAGTTGGAAAAGAATTAGGAGTGATTTCTTAATCATTACGTTGATTAAAACAATGGAAATATAATGTTCGGCTCGGGCAGCTTTGCTGCCCCGAGCCGAACTATTTTTTATATAAAACTGTTTTTACTTATATTTTCCTGATCAAAAGAAATTTATTTTTAACAATTAGATAAAAACTTATCTTTGTGCCTGATTAAATTAAAATGTTTTTAAATTCCAAATATCAGGTTGTCTTTTCAAAGCCAAAGAAATCTCTGCTATATAAAATTGAAGAGAGTATATTTAAGGGTTTCCCTGATTATAATGGCAAAAAATTTAAAGGTGAAGTAACTGATAATGGGTTTGAAGTAAAAGTAATGGGGAATGAATACTTGTCTTTTATAGGAAAATTTGTTTCAGACAAAAATAATGAAGAGATTCTTAAAGTATCCATTGGGGTGAAATATTTTGATATACTTATTCTTGTCATTATTTCGGGACTTTTTATTCCTTATTATACAGATGAAAATTCTGGCACTGTGTATGGAATTATTTTTACCTCTATTGGATTAGCTGTTTTTATGGTATATTCTTATTACAAGAATTTAAAAGACATGAAAAAGATTTTTTTTGATGTATTGAAGAATTTCGATCAGGACTGTAAAATTATTTCTATCAATAAATTTATTTATTAAAAATGCTTTACACAATAATAAAAGCACTACACATTATCTTCATGGTAAGCTATTTTGCGGGGATTTTTTATCTCGTGAGAATTTTTGTTTACTATAAAGATACCGATGAATTTCCTGAAGAGAAAAAGAAAATTCTTAGAGAGCAGTACACTTTTATGGCCAGAAGGCTTTGGAATATTATCACAGTTCCTGCAGGGGTAATCATGGCAGTATGTGGATTGGTCATGATCTTTTTAAATCCGGGGCTGATGAAAATGCCGTGGTTTCATTTGAAATTGACCTTCCTTATCGGACTTGCCATTTACCATTACTGGTGCTGGAAAAAAGTCCTTCATTTAAAAGAATTACATGGAGATACACTGCCGATTGCCAATATCAAACTGAGACAGGCCAATGAAATTGCAACATTCATTCTGTTTCTGGTAGTATTTACCGTTATTTTAAAATCAATGGTGATTGAATACTGGTGGCAATTAATCACAGGATTTTTCGTTCTTGTATTTCTGATCATGATGACAGTGAAACTGGTTAATAAAAATAAAAAAAACAAATAATTGTAGAGTAGGACCTATGTCTTAAACATTCATCCTTTTTACATCTTACAAAAAAACTATGATTGCAATTTTAAAGAAAGAACTTTGGAGTTACTTTGGAAACTGGAGTGCATGGGTGATCATTGCCGCTTTCAGTTTGATCGCAACTCTTTTCCTGTTCTTTTTCGACAACGATTCTAATATTTTTGAGATCGGAATGGCCTCGCTTCAGAGTTATTTCGTATTGGTTCCATGGCTGCTGATGTTTATCATTCCGGCCCTTTCTATGAAAACTTTTGCGGAAGAACAGCAGACAGGAACGTTAAACTGGCTTTTTTCACAACCGTTAAAGGTTTCTGATCTCGTAACCGGAAAATTCCTTTCTGTATGGATTGTTGGGGTTTTATGCCTTATTCCTTCACTCATTTACCTTTATACAGTGTATGTGCTGGGAGTTCCTGCAGGAAATATCGATCTTGGAATGACCTTTGGGAGCTACTTTGGGCTGATTATTTTAATTGCGGCATTTGCTGCAGTAGGAATTTTGGCTTCTTCATTGTCACAGAATCAGATTATGGCTTATCTGTTGGGCGTTTTCATGTGCTTTATTATGTATTTCGGAATCGAGCAATTAGCAAGCTATAAACTTTTGGGAGGTGCAGATTTTATCCTTCAGAATATAGGTTTCTATCAGCATTTCTTAGGCTTTACAAGAGGGCTTATTGATTTTAAAGATGTAGCGTATTTTGTTCTTGTCATTGGTGCTTCATTAGTATTGTCCAATCATTTTATAAACAAAAAGAAGTAGAATTATGAAGAAGATCAATGCTAAATCTCCACTGGGAATTTTCTTAATTGCGATTGTTCCTTTGGTTATTATCCTGACGTATTCAGGAATCAGATTAGACTTAACAAAAGAAAAAAGATATACACTTTCAGATAACACCATCAAAGTACTGGAGTCCGTTAAAAAGCCTCTGACTGTTGATGTATATCTGGAAGGAGATTTTCCGGCAAGTTTCAAACAGCTTCAGAGCGAGACGAAATTCATGCTGGAAGAATTCAGAAAAATAAATCCGAAGATCGATTTTAAATTCATCGATCCGATTAAAACAAAAATGTCTCAGGACACGCTGATGGCCTTGGGAATGCAGCCGTCTATTCTTCCGGATGTAAAAGATGGAAAAATTTCACAGATCACCCTTTTCCCATATGCTGTAATCAAGCATGGAAATGACGGCGTTTCTATACCTTTGGTAGTACAACAGGCAGGAATTGATGCGGACCAGCAGTTAACAAGATCCATTGAAGGACTGGAGTATAATCTTATTTCCAACATTAAAAATATTGCAGCTGCAAAGAGAAAGAAAATCGGGATTCTGGTCAATCATGATGAATTGAACCCGGATGAATTCCAGGGATTTGTACAGCTGGCTATGGAAAACTATGATGCTGGACCTATTATTCCTAAAAACCAGACTGAACTTTCATTAGAAGATGTTCCTTTATTAAAGCAAATGAGTGCTTTGGTGATTGCAAAACCAAGAAAAGCTTTCACAGATAATGAAAAAGTAATTCTTGACCAATACATCATGAACGGTGGGAAAACCCTTTGGATGATTGATGCGGTAAATGCTGAGATGGATACCTTAACGAGATCTAAAAAAGTAATGCCTTTCCCTGTAGATATCAATATGACAGACTTTTTTTTCAATTATGGGTTAAGAATTAATCCGGCTTTGGTAAAAGACGTTAAAAAGTTTGCCCTGTTAAGATTGGTTACAGGAGAAGTAAGCGGAAATCCTCAGTACACAAGCTTACCATGGCCATATTATCCGCTTGGAATTGCTGAAAATAATAATCCGGTCACAAAGAATATTAACCCGGTAAAATTTGAATTCCCGACTTCTATTGATACTTTAGGGGGAAGAAAGAATATCAAAACAAAAGTTCTTTTTGAATCCAGTGAAAGAACATTACTGAAACAGGTTCCGAACTATGTGGACCTGAAAGAAATTGCAAGCGTAGACAGTCTTGGACAAATGGAAAAACCAAGTACACCGAAGATCTTCGCTGTAGCCTTGGAAGGAAAATTTAATTCTGCCTATGCATCCAGAATTGAAAGACAATCTTACCCCGGATTCAAAACTTCAAGCCCGGAAAACAAAATGATCGTTATTGCAGACGGTGATGTAGGAAGAAATAAGGTGATCAAAGGAAAACCGCTTCCACTAGGTGTAGACCTGCTGACCAACGAGCAATTTGGTAACGAACAGTTCCTTAGAAATGCTTTAGACTATCTGTTAGACGACAGCAACCTGATGGAACTGAGAAACAGAAACATTGAAGAAAGACTTCTGGACAGACAAAGAATCACTGAAGAGAAATCCACATGGCAGTGGCTGAACTTACTGCTTCCATTGGCCATTATCGGCCTTATCGGAGGACTGTTCTTCTGGCTGAGGAAAAAGAAATTTGGATAAAATATAAAAGTCCGGAAGATATTTTCTTCCGGACTTTTTATTGTAATATGGCTCAATCTTGCTTTAAAAAAAAGTTGAGTTCACATCTATATCAATAATTTTTGAGATTAGTACTAATACACTATAGATTATTGCTGAAAGGCTCCTTTTGGAAGTAAAGCGGCAGTTCTGTAATAACTGATATCAGTAGAGATCTGTGCCTGAAGATCCTGGAAGGTATCATAATCATAATGAACCCAGTTTTCTTCATTGTCCGGGTCTGGAGTCTTATCTACAGCCAGTTCAAGCTTTCCGTCTTCCTGGTAGCTGCATTCTATGGCAGCATATTTTTCACCGTTTTCGTCGTTGCTATACCAGCATTTTATGGTTCTTTCAAGCTGTGGTTCATGGGTTTCGTTATCGATCACCTGTGAACAGATAAAATTTTCTGGATCTTCTGTTTTGAAAACAGTTTTGGAAATTAAGGGCAGATCGTCTACGGATAAGGAATATAGTTTATTGGTAGAAATAATAAAACCGTCAGCAGTTTCTTTTTTTTCAATATCAAAAAAATCTGATTTTTCCTTAAGATACTCTACTACCTGTGCTTCGTCCTCTTCGTCACTTAAAAAATAATTGATGTTGTAAACACTGTCTTCGTTGATGAATTCAATTTCTTTTAGAAAATCAGAACCTTCCTCATAATAATACAGATGATATTCGCTTAGCTTCACAGCTTTACTTTTAGAGATAATTTCTCCAAAAATGTTTTTGTACACTTTTCTCATTTTTAATCACGTTATTTAGTTTCATCTATTAGTTTAAGTGGTATCACAAAGATAAGTTTTCTTTTTTATCTAAGCCTGAAGTGTAAAATAGTATTTATTTCGTAAGTATTTTATATATCCTTTATAAAATCCTCATATTTATAGTAAAACCTTTCGAAACCGTCCATTTTGTCCACAAAAAATTCAAAAATTTCTTGCCAGGTATTTTTATTGAAAATGGAAACCCCATGTTTTTCTATCCATATCCTGCTGATAATCTTTCCGTTCTCAAGGGTAAAGTGTTCTTCTTTATGAAAGTCTCCGGTGTAATCTTTTAAGATATCTTCCAGTGACCAGATCTTTTCGTAATAGGCGTTTCGAAAAATTTCGTCTTTCATTTCGATATCCAGAGAAACTTCTGCTTTTTTATTGTCGGCAGAAAATTTAAATGCCATATCCTTGATTTTGGTATCATAAAGAATCCATTTTCTGGGAAATGATCTTCCGAAAGCGGTCCAAAATTCCTTTTTTAACTGCTGTGCCTCTTGTTTACTGAACATATGGCAAACATAATGATTTAATAGGAGAAAGGCAAAAATGTGGTACTAAAAACCGTGAAATTACGGATAAGCCGGATGAGCAAAAATACCTAAAGGCAGAGCTGGAATTGAAGATTTATCTTTCTGCTTGCAGCTCTTTTTCAAATGTTAAACAATTTTCTTATTTTTGCTGTAATGCTTTCAAAAAAATCTCAATATGCGTTCAAGGCGCTTTCATATCTTGTAGAAAAAAGAAATGAAGGCCCGATTCTTATTTCCGAAATTGCGGAACACAAAAAGATTCCTTTAAAGTTTTTGGAAAATATTCTGCTTGAACTAAAAAAAGCGGAAATTCTTGACAGTAAAAAAGGAAAGGGTGGAGGATATTTTCTGAAGGAAAAACCTGAAAATGTGAAACTGGCGAAAATTATTCGTCTGGTAAACGGTCCTATTGCCATGCTTCCCTGCGTAAGTCTAAATTTTTACGAAAAATGTGATGACTGCAATGAAGATCACTGTGGACTGCATGATGTACTGATAGAAGTGCGGGATGCTTCGCTGAACATTCTGGAGAAAAAAACTTTAATGGATCTGGTCGACTGACCTGATCCTTTTTTTTGAATTAATAGTCTACTTTTTTTGTAGGATAAATATTTTATCAGATATTTGCAGTACTTCAAATGAATAAACTATGATTTCAAAAGAAGAGGCAAACCGATTACAAAAGCTTACACTCTCCATGACTGCCGTGCATTCTGCTGCAGTATATAGTATATCTGCAAATATTTCCTTACACAGAAGTGCAGAAAACATACGATCGTTAAATGTTTTTATTTTCGATGTGACGGATAATCAAAAACTACAGATTAAAACGATTTTTTAATATGGTGATTTCAAGAAAAATTCAGGTAAGGCTTAATGTCCTTTTTGTGACGGCTGTCATTATATCTATTGTTGTTTTTTCAATGTATGAACTGGGATATCTGGAAGAGCTGCAGACCATTCTGGCAAAAAATAATTATATTTTTTACTGGATGCTTCTGGTAGGGGTTTTTGCAGAAATTGTGGCGGGATCAATGGGAATGGGATATGGAGTCATTTGTACCACTACACTTATGATTCTGAATATTCCCCCTCATATTGTAAGTGCAAGTATCCATTCAGCAGAAAGTTTTACAACGGCAGCGGGAAGTATCAGCCATATCAGATTGAAAAATGTCAGTAAGAGTTTAGTAAAAAAACTTGCAGTGCCAGCAGTTATCGGGGCTGTTATTGGTGCGGTAAGTCTTACTTATCTTGGAGAGTATTATGCAAAAATTACAAAAACACTGATCGCTTTTTATACTTTATATCTCGGGATTCAGATTTTATCAAATGCTTTCAAAGAAAAACAAAGTAAAGCATTGAAAAGAAAAACCAATCTTACCAGACTGGGAGTGATAGGTGGTTTTATAGACTCTTTTGCCGGTGGAGGATGGGGACCTCTGGTAACCGGAACTCTGATTAAAAATGCATTTACCCCAAGATTTGCCGTAGGAAGTTCTACCGTAGCTAAATTTATCCTTACCCTAACGGCCGCCGTTACCTTTTTCTTTACCCTGGGAATTCAGCACTGGAATATCATCCTCGGCCTTTTAATCGGCGGAATTATTACCGCTCCTTTTTCAGCTATGCTTACTGCAAGGCTTCCTGTGAAGAAAATGTTTGTGATTATCGGAACATTGGTGATTGTGATGAGTTCCATAACTATTTATAAATCAGTTTTTAATTAAAAATTATGCTTTGTATTGAAAAATAAAGGGCTTAAAAAGATATTCGGTTTTGAAAATATTTTACTTTTACATCACTAAATATTAGAACATGAATTTACATATCATTGCACTTTTTAAGTTTAATGAAAATTATCTGATGGATGCGGTAGAGCTGTTTCAGAACCTTGTGAAAGAAACAAGAAAAGAAGAAGGCTGCCTGCAGTATGACCTTATTGAGGATAAAGATAATAAAGGAACTTTCTTCCTGATCGAGCTTTGGGAAAGCATAGAGCATCACAACAGACATAATGGACAGGACCACCTTTTGGATTTCCGTAAAGATGCTTCCAAAATCATGGAGCGCTCAGCAGAAGTTTACAAAGGATTTAAGATATATTAATTTTGAGGATGTAAAGAATTCCTCAATTGCTTTACAGAATAAAGGGCGGTTTCAAACTATTGAAACCGCCTTTTTATTAGAAAAAATAGAAAGTATTAAAATAAAAAGTTTATTTCACGATAAGCTTTTTCGTCTCCGAATGGCCTCCGTAAGTTATTTTTACAAGGTAATTTCCTGATGTAAGCGTAGAAAGGTTCAGATCCTGTTTGTAGAATCCTGCCTGATTGGAAAGCTCAGCAGAATATACCTTTTTACCGGTGAGATCATAAACCTCCACATTTCCTTTGTTGCTTGCTTTTTCTTTAATATCAAAAAGAACCGTTACTTTTTTATCTGCTGGTGCAGGGTTAGGATAGATACCAAAAGAAGCCTTTTTTCCAACTTCGGTAATTCCTAATGTTTCAGTAATTTTTTTGTATTTGAAATACATATTTCCTGTACTTGCCCCGCCATTAGTCGTGAAGTACATTCTGTAGTAGTCATTTCCTTTTTTGACATAGTATACCACATCACTTTTTACCGTTCCGATGCCTTTCCATGAGTGTCCCACAGTTGTAATAGCTGATGAGAAACTTGCATTGGCAGGGATTGTATAAGCCGTTGTAGCCTGTGTTTCCGGCTGTGTCATTGCTACTTTGATATTAGGGCTTTGGATGGCTCCGGAAAGCGGATACATCTGCACGCCCATATAGAATGTGTAATATTTTGTGAATACGAAATCCCATGCAGTTCTTGACGGTTCAAGACCAGGAACTTTTGCACCGGTATCAAATGAGAAATAGTTAAAATAAGAATCATCCGTTCCGTTAGCGATGGTTCTTGTTTCTGTAGCGCCCCATGAAGTGCCATTCCATTTTGAATATTTAAAAGTATATCCTGCAAACGCATCTTCAATAGCAAATTTGATGTATGTTCCTGAAGGGTATTTTAAAACAAAAATAGCTTTCCCCTGAATATGGTGATTCACCGGATTGTAAACTCCCCATCCTGTTGAAGGAATATTAGGGTTTGGAGAAGTCACGGGCCCTTGTTCAAAAGCTCCCTGGCTCCAGTCAGTGGTCTGATCCGGGTTATAAAGAGGATCTCCCCATGAAGCCTCATTGCTGATGCTGATGTTATCCCAGTCTGCTAAATTGGTTGAAGCAGTGAACACTTCAATATCCTTTGCATCATTTATTCTTGATCCAAATGCATAGTTTGAATTTCTATAAAAAGCAACATCCCACGTATTGGCAGGCTGAGAAACCATATTACCATCTGCAAGGTTTACAAATACTCTGTTTTGATATCCGCTCCCCATTGTCATATTTACCTGTGAGTATCCCAATGCATCAGTTTGTGCCAAAACAGTCTGCTGAACAGACATTGCCAATACTGAAGCCAATAATAGTTTTGTTTTCATAACTTATTTTTAAATCATTATTTAGAATGATTCAACAAAAGTATATAATTATTTTTAATGAGTCTAAATAAAAACATGATTTTTATCGTGTTTTTACTTTAATTATACTTTTGTTTACATAAAATAAGAGCACAGAAAAGCCGGAAGGAATGCTCCCGCCGGCTTTAAAAAGGCCAATAATAGTCTAATAAACCTTATTTTTTGATGAATTTTGTCTGAATCGTTTTTCCTTCAGCAGTTTCAATATTCATATAATAAACTCCGGTCTGAAGAGTGCTGATATCAAAATTTTGTCCGTTTGGTTTCCCTTCTGTTGCTTTTTGTCCGGCAGCAGAATAAATACTGATATTTTTAAGATCTTTTTTTGATTTAAACTCCAATGCCGTTTGATCAGAATTTAAGGCAAATCTGAAATTTTCTGTTACTTTATTATTGTCATTTACTCCTAAAGAAGCTGTCGTGTTATACACTACATTATCCACCTGGATTGCAACGTGCGTTGCTGTAGGAGTGAATTTAAATACAATATATGAACCTGTAGATGCCGGAATATTTACGCTGATATTCTGAACTGTACCAATAACCGATACATTGATAGGGCTTCCGACAGGAACAAATGTTGACATATCCGCAGGATTGGATGCTACCCCAATCTGGATGCTTCCCGGACCGGGAGACGGAGATACTAAAGTCGTATCAAAAGTTAATGTCTTATTTCCGGTTGGAGTTTCAATTTGTGGAGAAATCAGATATGAAGATCCTGTCGCATTATTTCCTGCATAGGATTGAACGAACCTGTTAGAATCGCCTGCTACAATCATTCTCGGAGGTACGGGAGGAAACTCTCCGGTAATTGGCGCAACAATGGCAGACCACCCAAACTGAGGGAAAGTGGTATTCCCGGCTGTAAAATTATTGAAATTTTCATTGATGTTAGATACCTGAGCATTCGCTGTTAAGGCTGTAAACATCAGAGTTCCTAAAAGTAATTTTAATTTCATGAGATTATTTTTATTTAGAATTATTCCACAAAAATATGTATTTATTTTTAATGAGTCTAAATAAAGTTTTATATTTGTCGAAAATTTGTACCCTTATGAAGAAGAAAGTGCTTTCCGTTCTATCATTATCCGTGGCCTTATGGGTGAATGCACAAGAAAAGGATTCTCTTAATCAAAAGAAAATTGAAGAAGTTGTTATTACAGGACAGTACATGCAGCAGTCCATTAACAAATCGATATATAAGGTTGATGTAATTGATGCAGAACAGATTAAAAATATGGCAGCCACTAATGTTGGCGAGGTTTTAAATCAAAGTCTTAACATACAGATCACTCCGGATACCCGTTCAGGAAATTCCACCGCCAATATTATGGGGCTTAATGGTGATTATGTAAAAATCCTTATAGACAATATTCCGGTAGTAGGGGATACAGGATTGGGAAGTAATATTGACCTTACCAAAATTACCTTAAGCAATATTGAAAGAATTGAAATTGTAAAAGGAAGCATGGGCGTTGAATATGGAAATGGAGCTGTTGCCGGGGTAATCAACATTATTACAAAGAAAACCAGTACAAAAAAAGTAAGTGTAAGAGGTTCGGTACAGGAAGAAACCGTAAGAGATAATTACGATCTTAAGAAAAGAGGGAACGGAAGACATATTCAAAACCTGAATATAGATTATAACATCAGCAAAGAATGGTTTGCAAGTATCAATTTCAACCATAACCAGTTTATGGGATATGAAGGAGAAAGCAAAGGTTACAAATATTTCGGACAGGACAATCAGAGAGGCTATGAATGGAACCCGAAAGACCAGTACGATGCCTCTGCATTGTTAAGATATACCAAAAACAAAACAACATTTTTCTACAAACTGTCCTATCTTAATGAGAATTTTAACTTCTACAACCCTGAAGTAAGCAGGAATCCGCTTAATGATGGAGTAGGTGGAGTATCTTATGAGAGTAGAGACAGAAAGTACAATACTGACCGCTGGATTCACCAGTTTAATATTCAAACCAATCTGGGGCATATCCGGTACATGGGGGATTTTTCTTATCAGAATCAGGACAGAAAATATTACGACTACAATTACGATATTCCAAACAGAGCAATAAAGAGCCGTCAGGACGAAAAATCTTACTATAAAACAGACGTCATCTACTCAAGAGGGATGTTCAGTAATTTCCTGGATAGTAAAGTTTTCGATTTCCAGTTGGGATATGAATTAGACTATACCAATGGATATGCTGCATTAATTGCCGGAGATTTCTTTGGAGAAGCGGTAAAAAGAAAAATATTTACCTACTCCAATTTCCTTTCTGCAGAATGGAATGTTTCAGATAAATTTTCATTGAGACCGGGAGTAAGGCTTTCCCTTAGTGAGAACTTCAATGATCAATACAACTATTCCTTATCAGCAAGATATAAAACTTCTGAGAATTCAAATCTTAGAGCAATCTTAGGATCTGCAAATCGTTTCCCTAAATATGATGAACTGTACACGTATTTTGTAAATCTTAATCATGATGTACAGGGAAATCCGGATTTAAATCCTGAAAAAGGATTCTCTGCAGGACTTTTCTGGAATCAGAACTTTTCAGTGGATAATGGCTGGAAAATCGCTTACGGAGTAGATGCATTATATCTGGATGTTCGTGACAGGATTGAAATGGTTGTGGTAAAACAGCCTTCTACCTATAAATACATGAATCTGAACAGGTATAAAAATCTATTATTCTCTGCCAATGTAGATTTCAGAAAAGATCAGTTCGCCCTGTCTTTAAGAGGATCTGTGAACGGAACATCCGTATCAATGAATGAATTAACATCCTCTTCTCCTACAGATTTCCAGTATTTGGTACAGGCAGGCGCATCTGCAATGTACAAACTGAAAAATACCGATACCAATTTTGCCCTTTACTATAAATTCACAGGTCCTGACAGAATTTATGTGTCTGACGGAGCAAGTGGTTTCCGCCTTGGAAAAGTGGACAGTTTCCATATGATGGATTTTATCGTAAGCCAGCCTTTCTGGAATAAGCATTTTGAAATTTCTGCGGGGGTGAAAAATATATTTGATGTGACGAGATTAAACTCTACTGCAGTTGCTGGTTCAGCGCATACAGCAGCGAATGGTTTTATTAATTTATACTATGGTAGAAGCTATTTTGCCAGATTAATGTTTCAATTTTAAATAATAAGTTACTGTTATGAAGTATTTAAAAATATTTTCTGTTCTTTCCATCATGGTGGCCACACAGTCTTGTCTCTCTGCAGATGAAGATCCGGTTCCGGTTCCTCCCATGACTGGATCAGAAGTTAATGTAAAAGTTGGTGGTCCTACAGAACCTAATCAGGTTTGGATTGATCTGAGTGATTACACCAATCCGGCTGTCAACAGCAGAACAGACTGGGATCTTGGTTTTTATACAGGAGATGAATTTCGGGTGATAATGAACGGATCTCTTGCTATGACAGTTATTAAAATACCTGATGCTACAGATATCAGTAAAATAAAAGATACTGATGTTGAAAGTTTGAAAGAAATTGCTCAGGTGGGAACATTTGATGCTGCCAATATGAAATATATCGACAATCCTGATGGTGATTTTCTGACTCAGACTTCCGGAATTGATGCCATCAAAGAAAATGATTCTGATAATCCTGTTTATCTGATCAATCTGGGAAGAGAAATACCTTCCGCAGCCAATATCGGGGCAGGTTCCGTCTCATTGTCCGGTGATCCGAGAGGATGGAAAAAAATTCAGATCCTTAGAGCTCAGAATGGATATAAAATCCGCTATGCCGATCTGAATGCAACAGGAACAGATATCAAAGAATATATCATTACCAAAGATACAGAATACAACTTTTCGTTCTTCAACCTGAAAACAGGTACACCTGTAAAAATTCAGCCTAAGAAAAAAAGCTGGGATTTGGCATTCACAACGTTTACCAATGAGGTATTCATGGGACCTGCTACCAGCGCGGGAAGCTACTTTTATGCAGATTTTGTAACGACCAATACCTTGAATGGAGTAGGTGCCTATCAGGTAAGTGTTACAGGAAGTCTGGACCAGGCTTATACTGCATTTAAACTGAAAGACGTTGAACCGGCCAAATTTGTTTTTAATGATCATAGAGCCATTGGTGATAAGTGGAGAACAACAACGGGCACGGCATCGAATCCTGTTCCTTTTGTCTACTCAGACCGTTTCTTTGTGCTGAAAGATGCTGAAGGCTTCTACTTTAAACTGAGATTCAACAAAATGAAAGACGAAAACGGAAACCGCGGTTACACCAATTTTGAATTTGAACCTTTATAAATAATCAAATAATAGTATATCATGAAAAAATTCATCCTTGCAGCTTCTGTACTTGTAGCAGTGTATTCCTGCAAAAAGGCAGAAGCATCAACGAAAGAAAATACAACAGAAGCCACTTCTGAAGCACCAAAAACCAACAATAAAATAGTAACGTTAAACGGTGGAATTACTGAAATCGTGGCTGCTTTAGGCCACGAAAAAGAAATCGTAGGAACAGACGTTACAAGTACTTACCCGGCATCTTTAAAAGCTACAGCTAAAGATTTAGGGCATATGAGATCAATGACCATTGAGCCGATCATGGCAGTGTCTCCGACATTAATCTTAGCTTCAGATAAAGATATCAACCCTGAATTAATGGGGAAAATCAAATCTTCCGGGATTCAAACTGAAGTATTCAAACAGGAATATACAGTAGATGGAACTAAAAAGTTAATCGAATCTGTAGCAAAAGCGATTGGAAATACGGATTACCAGAAATTAAATGACAAGATTGACGCAGATCTTAAACAGGTACAGCCTATTGCTAAAAAGCCAAAAGTATTGTTCATCTATGCCAGAGGAAATATGCTGATGGTGAGTGGTAAAAATACCCCAATGGCTTCATTGATTACTCTTGCAGGAGGTGAAAATGCTGTAACTGATTTTGAAGACTTCAAACCATTAACCCCTGAAGCCGTTGTAAAAGCTAATCCTGATGTTCTGTTCTTCTTTGAAACAGGTTTACAGGGAGCAGGAGGAAACGAAGGCGCTCTTAAAATGCCGGGTGTTTCCCAAACCAATGCAGGAAAGAATAAGAAGATCATCGCAATGGATGGAGGTTTAGTATCAGGTTTCGGACCGAGACTAGGAGAAGCAGCAGTAGGATTAAACAAACTTTTAATTGAAAACACAAAGTAAACTATACTTTTATCTTATTATAAGTGCAGTACTGCTGGTCATTATAGCGGTACTGTCACTTAATACAGGAGTTTATGATTTCGGAGAGAATTCTCCGTTCAGGGCACTGTGGCAATTTATAAAAGGTGATCCGTCTTTATCCTTAAGTGATAAATATGTGATTTGGGACGTAAGAGCAGCCAGAATTGTTATGGCAATTTTAATAGGAGGAATGCTTTCCGTCTCAGGAACCAGCCTTCAGGGACTTTTTAAAAATCCGCTGGCAACAGGTGATTTGATTGGCCTTACATCGGGAGCAACCCTGCTGGCAGCAATTGCGATTGTTTTAGGAGGACATTTCAAAGAATACCTTCCTGAGGCTGTACAGTTTTCATTGGTAGGAATCGCAGCTTTTGTAGGATCATTCTTATCTATGATGCTGGTATACAGGATTTCAACAAGCGGAGGGAAGACAAATGTAGTGATGATGCTGCTTACCGGAGTTGCAATAACCGCAATAGGTTTTTCAATTACCGGGTTCCTGATCTATATTTCAAAGGATGAACAGCTTAGAGATCTTACCTTTTGGAATCTGGGAAGTTTGGCAGCTGCTACATGGACAAAGAATATCATTCTGGCCGTTGTAATGACGATAGCTTACATCATTTTATTGCCTAAAGGAAAAGCTTTGAATGCCATGATGTTGGGAGAAAAAGATGCACAGCACCTGGGAATCAATGTGGAAAAACTGAAAAAACAGATCATCATCACTGTTGCTTTAATGGTGGGAACCTGTGTGGCATTTTCAGGGACAATTGGTTTTGTAGGTCTTATTGTACCTTATATTTTAAGACTTTTATTCAAATCCAATAATACCTTTATCCTGCCTTTATCAGCCATGTGCGGAAGTATTTTGCTGTTGACGGCAGATACATTCAGCAGAAGTATTGTAGCGCCGTCTGAACTTCCGATCGGAATTCTGACTGCACTGATGGGAGGACCTATCTTTATTGCTATTTTGGTTAAATTTAAAAAATCACTGTAATGATCAAGGCACACCAGATTAATTATAAACATAAAGAATTCCGTATTCTGGATGGGGTAGATGTCTCTCTGGAATATGGTGAATTTTTAGCCATTGTAGGTCCGAACGGAGCAGGAAAATCAAGCCTTATGAGTGTTTTGGCAGATGAAGTGAAATCCGGAAAACAAAAAGTATTATTTAAAGATAAGCTTATTCAGCATTGGAATGTAAAGGAGCTTTCCAGGCATAAAGCAAAATTTTCGCAGCATAACAGTAATGATATCCCGCTTGAAGTAAAAGATGTGGTCATGATGGGAAGGTATCCTTATTTTGATGCCCAGCCCGGTAAAGAAGATCTGGAAGCCATGAACAATATGATGTATGAAACCGATATTTTTCATCTGAAAGACAGAGATTACAATACCTTGTCCGGAGGAGAAAAGCAAAGGGTACATCTGTCAAGGGTAATGGCGCAATTACAGAACGACATTACCCATAAACTGGTTTTTCTGGACGAACCTTTGAACAATTTGGATATAAAACATCAGTATAAGGCGTTGGAAATTATCAAAAACTTTACGAATAAAGCCAACAGTGCCATTGTTGTTTTACATGATCTGAACCTTGCTGCACAATTTGCAGACAAGATTTTATTGATGAAATCAGGAAAAGTTTCCGCCTATGGAACTCCACAGGAAGTTTTTACAGCAGAAAATATCAGCAAGGCCTATAATTTTCCCTGCACCATTTGCGGACACCCTATTACGAATAACCCAATGATCATTTTTGGATAACCATGGAAAAAGAAGAACTCAAAATCCTCGCACATAATCTTGCCAACCCTCAGGGAGAAAAAGGCATTGAGATTGGTGAAATGATGAATGCCACCAACATCGGGATGACGTTGGAAAGTATCAAAACACTGGTGATAGATGACGGTCAGCATATCCTAGAAATAGGACACGGCAATGCCGGGCACCTGAAAAGTATCATTAGCCTTGCCAGAAACCTAAGATATACAGGAATCGATATTTCTGAAACCATGCACAATGAAGCCAGAAAACTCAATAAAGAATTTGAAAACCAGGCAGACTTTGTTTTGTATGAAGGCAGAAAACTCCCTTTTCAGGACGGGACTTTCAACAAAATATTTACAGTCAACACAGTCTATTTCTGGGAAAATCCGGTAGAATTTTTAAATGAGATCTACAGGGTCTTGAAAGATGACGGAACATTCGTTCTTACATTCGGGCAAAGAGATTTCATGGAAAAACTGCCGTTTACGGAATATGATTTCACACTCTACAACAACAATGAAATGGAAGAACTGGTTTCCAAAAGCCATTTTAAAAGAATGAAAACTTCCGAAAAAGAAGAGCAGATAAAAAGTAAAACAGGAAACGAAACAATACAAAGAATTTATACAATTTTAACCATAAAAAAGTAAAGTAATGAGCACATTAGTTAATGATTTAAAGGAAAAATGGGAAGCTCTGAAAGCAGAAAATCCACATATCAGAATAAGAAATGCCGCTGCACAGTTAGAAGTAAGTGAAGCAAAATTATTGGTAACAAGCATTGGAGAAGGAGTTACTGTCCTGAACCCGGATTTCCCGGAAATTCTTACAGAAGCTGAGAAGTTAGGAAAAGTAATGGCTCTTACCCGTAATGATGAGTGTGTTCACGAAAGAAAAGGAATCTATCAGAACGGGGATTTCAGCAGCCCGCACGCACAGCTTTTTGTGGGTGAAGATATTGACCTTAGAATTTTCCTTAATCACTGGAAGTTTGCTTTTGCCGTAGTAGAAGGAGATAAGAAAAGTCTTCAGTTTTTCGGAAAAGATGGTCTGGCATTGCACAAGATCTATCTGACAAAAGACAGTAACGAAGAAGCTTTCGATGCTATCGTTGAAAAATTCAAAGCAGAAGATCAGAATCAGGCTTTTGTATTTGAGGCAGTAGCTCCAAAGCAGGCTGAAAAAGCAGATGCAGAAATTGATGTAGAAGGTTTCAAAAAAGCATGGACAGAATTGAAAGACACTCATGATTTCTTCATGATGACCAGAAAATATGGGGTAAGCAGAACGCAGGCATTAAGATTGGCACCGGAAGGATTTGCTAAGAAAATCGATAATGCGAAAGTGGTCAACATCCTTGAAGATGCTTCTGAAAAGAATACTCCGATCATGGTTTTCGTTGGAAACAGAGGAATTATCCAGATTCACACCGGAAATGTGAAGAAAACACTTTGGCACCAGCAGTGGTTCAACGTGATGGACCCCGATTTTAATTTGCACCTTGATGTAACTAAAATTGCTGAAGCGTGGATCGTTAAAAAACCAACTGAAGACGGAGAAGTAACAGCTATTGAAGTATTCAACAAAGAAGGAGACTTTATCGTTCAGTTCTTTGGAAAAAGGAAGCCTGGAATTCCTGAGCTTCAGGAGTGGAAGGATCTTGTAGCAGCATTAGAAAAGTAATAATTAGATAATTTGAATGAGACCGTTTTGTTTGTAAAATTCAAAGCGGTCTTTTTATTTCAGGTTTTGGCGAAAATAATTTGAGATTTAAATAAAAAAGATGTGCTGTTACGGTGCAATAGCTGCCAAAATATTGTGTAATTTGTAGTTAAATATAAAATAAAATGAAAAATATTTTCATAGCGATATTGCTTGCGGGTTTCTGTTCTTTGAAGGCACAGGAGCTTAAAGCTTACCAGTTTTATGATAAAAAAGGAAAAGAAGTAAAGACTGAAAAACTGGTGAAAGAATTGGCGAATTATGATGTGGTCTTTTTTGGTGAAAACCATAACAGTTCTATCAATCACTGGCTTCAGCTTAAAATTACAGAAGCTTTGTTTGCTAAAAAGAACGGACAGCTTATTTTAGGAGCTGAAATGTTTGAAAGAGACAATCAGCCTCAGCTGAACCAATATCTGAACGGAAAATTTGATGCTAAGACACTCAAAGACTCCGCACGTTTATGGAACAACTATGCAACGGATTACAAACCTTTGGTAGATTTTGCTAAAAATAAAAAACTGAATTTTATTGCCACCAATATCCCAAGGAAATATGCTTCTCAAACTGCTAAGGAAGGTCTGGAATCCCTGAACAAATTAAGTGAACAAGAGAAAACATATATCGCTCAGCTACCGATAAAAGTTACATTAGACACTCCGGGATATCCTGAAATGAAAGCAATGATGGGAGATCATGCGGAAGGAACCAAAGTGATGAATTTTATTTCAGCCCAGGCAACGAAAGATGCTACAATGGCAGAATCTATCCTGAAAAACTTACAGGCCGGAAAAACATTTATCCATTACAACGGAAACTATCACAGCAAAGAATTTGGCGGAATCTATTGGTACATCAAACAGAAAAATCCCAACCTGAAAATGGCCGTCATCTCTGTTTTTGAATCAGAAGATCCTGAATTGAAAGTTCCTGCTAAGGAGTATATTCCAACAGATTTTAATCTGATCATCCCTGCGGATATGACCAAGACTTTTTAGACTTTCAATTATTAGAGAAAAATTCAATAGAGCCGGGCTTTAGCCCGGCCATTTGTATATCAAAGCTTCAACGGCTTTAGCCAAAACATAAAAATCAGCGTTCTATAATCATTTTTATTCTACAATATTTACCTTTGTACTACATTCAAAAAACATGAAGAAACTACCCATCCTGCTGATTTTTTTTATCGGGCTGTTGAACGCTCAAAAACTCACTTCCAATGAGATTTCAATTATTAATCAGGGAGATGTAAATACATCATTACCGATCTATCAGACAACGGATGCCAACCAGCATAAAATATTGCTGAACATTTCTTCAGAAGCAGATCCTCTTGATCCAAATACAGCTGTTCTGGTAAAAAGAATGAAAGAATCCCTTCTGTCAACAGATGGTGGAGTAGGAATTGCAGCGCCTCAGGTGGGAATTAACAGAAAGATCATCTGGGTACAGCGTTTTGATAAAGAAGGAACTCCTCTGGAATATTTTATCAATCCTGTCATTGTTTGGCATTCCGATCTGCAGAATCTTGGTCCTGAAGGAGATTTGTCAATTCCGGACTTCAGGGATCAGTTTTACAGAAGCAAAGTAATTCAACTGGAATATGTGGATTTGAAAGGACAGAAATATTCAGAAATTGTAGAAGGTTTCACAGCTGTTATTTTCCAGCATGAGATCGACCATCTTTTCGGCATTCTGATCTCAGATAAAAAAGAAAAAGAGAAAAATGATTCTTATAAAAAAGTAGATGCCTATCAGAAAAGTGATCTAAATAAAGACAGGAGGTGATGATAAATTATAAATGATGAATGATAAATGATGAATGATGACATGCTGGTACTAAAATATTCTCAATCATCTGTGCTCATCTGCGAAATCTGTGGTTAAAAATAAAAGGAGCTGTTTCCATGGAAACAGCTCCTTTCGTTATAACTATGCTTAAAAAAATTGGATTAATCGTTGTTGGTTACTGATAGTTTCACCTCCATATTATTTCTGGTTGCATTAGAATAAGGGCAGATTTGGTGTGCCTTTTCTGTCAGGGCCTGTGCTTCCTCAATAGAAACTCCGGGGATGTTGACATCAAGTTCTGCTGCCAAACCGAAACCTCCGTTCTCAAGTTGGCCAATGCTCACTTGTGCAGTAACAGTTGTTTCTCCGGTTTTTACCTTAGACAGACTGATTACTCTGTTCAGAGCACTGTCGAAACATGCAGAATATCCGGCTGCAAAAAGCATTTCAGGGTTGGCAAAATCATCATTGGCTCCTCCTAATGCTTTCGGCATTCTTACATCAAGATCCAATACTCCGTTTTCACTTTTTACATGTCCGTTTCTGCCTCCTTGAGCAGTTACTTTGGTGGTATATAATGTTTTCATTTATTTTCTATTTTATTTAATATTTTTAGAACTGTGTCTTTAAGGTGCAGCAATTCTTCCGGCTGTATACCCAGTCTTTCCTGAATTTTTCCCGGAATTTCACATGCTTTTTTCTGAAGCTGTTTTCCGGCTTCGTCTAAAAATACTTCAACCACTCTTTCGTCTTCTTTTTTCCTTTTTCTGATGATAAATCCTTTGGCCTCCAGTCTTTTAAGAAGAGGTGTTAAAGTACCACTGTCCAGGAACAGCTTTTCTCCGATGTGGGTTACGGTAAGTCCGTCACCTTCCCATAATACCATCATAACAAGGTACTGCGGATACGTTATGTCCAGCTCATCGAGGAAAGGACGGTAAAGTCCTGTGATCTCTTTGGCTATAACATACAGCGGGAAGCAAATCTGGTTTTCTAGTTTGGGAGTTTTCGGATTTTCCATAAGTTTGAGTACGAAAGATTCGATGAAGGTATTACTTTTTTATGATAAATTCATCCATTGGAATTCTGACTTTTTTCATAGAAGATAGCCAGTCATTGGCTTCGTCACGGTATCCAAGGTATAAAAGGCTTACACTTTTTAATCCTAATTCTTTTAATCCCAATACTTCATCTACCACTTCATTACTGAATCCTTCTGCCGGAGTACTGTCGATTTTAAGTTCTGCAGCCTGAGCCAGGGCAATTCCTAACGCAATATAAGTCTGGCGGGCCGTGTGTGCAAAATGCTCTTCAGGAGTCTGTGCACCATAGATTTCTTTAATTTTATCGGTATAGCTTCCGAAACGTCCTCTTGGAAGGTCTCTTACATCCGTATGATAATCGTAAACTTTGTCAATTTTTTCATTAGAATAACTGTCCCATGCTGCAAAGACCAAAACGTGAGAAGAATCTCTCATTACTTCAGGGTTTAAAGCACCTGCTACCATTTTTTCTTTCAGTTCCTGATTTTCTACCACGATGATTCTGAATGGTTGTAATCCGGATGAAGTAGGAGCCAGCCTTGCTGATTCTAAAATAGTATTAAGGTCTTCCTGTGAAATTTTTTTGTTCGGGTCATAAGCTTTTACAGCATGTCTCCAGTTTAGGTTTTCTATTAATGACATTTTTTTTCTTTTGTTTTAAATTAAACTACTTGGTGGTTGTTGAACTTCCTGTTTTTTTAATTGAAGTAAAACAACAGCACAAATGTATAAACAATTTAATTGTGTACAATTTAATTTTGAAAGATTTTATTGATGACGATTATTGATGAATTAAAATAAATAGTAATAAAGTTTGCTTTTAACTCATTTTTCGCATGATTCGGATTTTTTCAAAGCCTTTGTATTCCAATCTTTGCAGGAGAATTTTAAACTAAAAACAATGCAGAGATTTAAAAACAAAACGGCTTTAATTACCGGAGGAACCAATGGAATGGGTCTGGCTACCGCTCAGAAATTCATTGAAGAAGGAGGAGCAGTCATTATTACAGGAAGAAGTGAAGATACTGTGAATATAGCCCTGGAAAAACTGGGAGAAAGGGCTTTTGGAATTGTATCCGATGCCGGAAATATAAAAGACCTGTTGAACCTTCAGCAGGAGGTCAGAAAATATACAGAACAGATTGATCTGGTCTTTGCAAATGCTGGATACGGAAGATTTGCTCCTATAGAATTTGTGGATGAAAACCAGTTTGACGAACTTTTTAACCTTTTGGTAAAAGGTCCTTTTTTTACGGTACAGCAGCTATTGCCATTGATGAATAGCGGAAGCTCCGTTATTTTTAATACTTCGGTAGCTACCGATATTGCGATGCATAATTTTTCCGTGTATTCTGCTGCTAAATCTGCTGTGCAGTCTTTCATTAAAACCTTTGCGGTAGAGCTTACAGAACGCGGGATTCGTGTCAACGGGGTGAGTCCCGGACATATTAAGACCAATATTTTTAATAATACAGGCTTAACCGAAGAACAGATTGAAAGTGCGATTGAAGATATTATTCCTACCATACCATTTAAAAGACAGGGGGAACCGTCAGAAATAGCCAATGTAGTTCTGTTCCTTGCTTCAGAAGAAGCTTCCTATATCCATGGGGCTGAAGTAAAAGTAGATGCCGGGATTTCTGTGATCAGATAATGGCAGACTATTTCAAAGCAATTAAAGGTTATTTGACTTCTTTAATTTCTTTGATGATATTGGTTTTATTTTCAATACCAATATTATAGGTTTTACTTTTCTTAAGGCTCAGGGTTGCCTTTTCCATCAGAGTTTTGTACTCCGGGTTTTTTTTTGAAATATAAAAAACCTGGGCACTGATTCCAATGGCAACACGTACTACTTCATTGGGTTTATCCGGATCTTCGGTGATATCTGAAATAGTAGCATTATTATACCAGGTTAAGTTCTGTGAACTGGAATTACCGGAACAGGATGTAATCATAATAAAAAATAATAGTAAATAGGACCAGGCTTTCATAGCAAAAAGTATTAAGTAAAAAGCTCCTGCAATGTATCAAAATAAATGCAGGAGCTCTATATAAATGAGTTAAAATCCACAACTTCCTACGCTAGGTGCAGGAGAAGGAGAACATCCTGAAAGGGATGAGAAGATATTCAGTACACAATTGGTATTTACATAATTGTTATCATACAGTAAGGATCCTGCCGGGCTTCTGTAATATACATTTCCAGCAGTATTGGCATAAGAAGATACAGAAGCAGATCCACAGCTTGTATTGGTACATGCCGCTCTCCATGCAGCATCAGTTACAGGTCCGCTGGAGAATAATGATGGATCAATGATTCTTTTCTCAACAATTCCTGAAGCATTTTTAAAGCTTATCAATATTGCTACGTGATATACCCATGATACGCAGCATGTTCCTGTAGAAGCTCTAAGGTTACCGTACACGAATTGTTTTTCACAGTCGTATCCTGCATTCAATAGTATTTGTCTCATTTTATGGGCTCTTGCATAGCATCCGTCAACAGGATATCTGAAGGTGATGCATGGAGAAGAAGCTGTAGAAGTTCCGCAGGCCTGATTTTTTATCTGAGCAAACAGACTGTTTAAAGTGGCAAGGTCAGGAATGACGCTTACTGCTTTTCTGCTCTCTTCTTTTACTTCTTTAGTAAGGATAGATTTGAAATAACGGATATCTTCAGCGGTAGCTTTGTCTACTTTTGTGATTTCGCTGGTATTGGCCTTAAGGAAAATCTGAACAGGAGTTTCGTTTTCAACAGCCTGTCTGATCATGGAAATATAACCTGCATTTTCTTTAGTGTCCCTGATGTAATAGGGCTGGGCAGTAACCATAAATGAGATTTTAAATTTCCCATCTTCTTTATCAATCCCTACCGGGACAGTTTTGCCGAAATCTTTCATTGCAATTTCGTTTGACTCTTTGGCAACAAGATTGGGATCCTGATTGGCACCTGAATCTGAACAGGAATTAAATGACAGTACCGACACAAATACCATCATGGATAACAGAAATTTTTTCATAGTTTTTATATTTTGGTGGTTAATTTTAAGTGAACATTTTAATTTGTAATAGTTCACTTATTTGTGATATTAAAAGTAATAAAATTTAAAATATATGCAAGAGTTTTTTTTAATAAAATATATTATTCTTTCATTTTATTGATTTTATGGTATTGAAAATGGTTAAAAAGTAATGATTATGATGATAAATTGATAAAACTAATTTTTTTGATTTTATAGATTCTTACAGAATGGATAAAGTGAATAAAGATATGTATTGAAACACTAGTGTTTTAAGGATATATTATCCATCCCTATTGTCTATTCTGTAGGAATCCAAAGAATACAAAAACTACAATAGTATATTAAACTAAAAACCCAGTTCAATAGGTGAAACTGGGTTTGTTATATTTTAAGTCAATTGACTATTTGTAAATGAGTTCTGCCTGAAAAACGTCAGCAAAATGTTTTCTGATCTTTGCTTTCAGTTCTTCCATTTCTTCGGGAGTAAGCTCTCTTTCAAGTTCTCTTTTCAGAGAAGTCACCTGCTTATCTTTGATCCCACATGGAATGATATATTCAAAATAACGCATATCCGTATTCACATTCAATGCAAAGCCATGAAGAGTAACCCATCTTGAAGCTTTCACACCCATTGCACACATTTTTCTGGCGTAAGGTTTCCCTACATCCAGCCATACTCCTGTTTCTCCCGGAGAACGTTCCCCCTTAATGCCATATTCTGCAATCGTTCTGATGATCACTTCTTCCAGATTTCTCATATATAAATGAATGTCTGTAAAAAAGTTCTCAAGATCCAGGATAGGATAGCCTACAACCTGTCCGTAACCGTGATAAGTAATGTCTCCGCCACGGTTTACCTTTACGAAAGTAGCATCAATCTCTTTCAGTTTATCAATGCCGGCAAGCATATTTTCTTCGTGTCCGCTTTTTCCTAAAGTATACACATGAGGATGCTCTACAAAAAGAAGATGGTTGGGAGTGGTTGTATGCTGTTCTGCAGGAAGATCCCTGTTTTTTATCTTGGTATCAATGATGTTTTTCATCAGCTGCTCCTGATAATCCCAGGCTGGCTGATATTCTTTGACCCCTAAATCTTCAAATTCTACTGATTTATTTTGATTTGTATTCATTTCAATTTTTGATATACAAATTTAGTGAATTTTACCCTTTTATGGAATGGATAAAATCTATGGCACTTTTCTTCCAGTCTTTATCCTGGAGCAAAATATTCACAAAGGCTGTTCCTATGATGCCGCCATCTGCTTTTTCCGTTACATTTTCAAAATCCTCTTTCGATTTAATTCCGAATCCAATCATCACAGGATTTTTGAGTGGGAGGGAAGCTACCCTGGAAAGGTAGTTTTCATTTTTTAAAACCGCATTTTCATTTCCCGTTGTAGAGGAAGAGCTTACTGCATACAGAAAACCCGAACTTAAAGAATCAAGATACATCATTCTTTCATCAGAAGTTTCCGGAGTCACCAGAAAGGTAAAATTAAGATTGTACTGCTTTAAAACAGACTGATAATTTTTCTCAAACTCAATAGGAGGAAGATCCGGAAGAATCAACCCTGAAACACCGCTTTCCGAACATGCTGCACAGAATCTCTCAAATCCAAAACTCAAAACCGGATTGATATATCCCATCAGGATAATGGGAATTCTGATTTCGTCTTTGATCGCTTTTAACTGAGATAATAACTTTTCAATCGTCATTCCGTTTTGTAAAGCCAGTTCATGAGCCTTCTGAATCACCGGTCCGTCTGCCACAGGATCAGAATAGGGCATTCCGATCTCGATCATATCTGCTCCGGAATCCTGAATCAGTTTTATAATATCAGCGGTATCTTCCAGTTGTGGAATTCCTGCGGTGAAGTATATATTTAGTTTTTTCATTTCTTTCTTTTTTTTGTATTGATGTAAAATGTATTTATGATCAGGTTTTATCTGTTAAAGTCATTTTACGTGAATACCTTTACCTTTTACAAATTCTTCAGATACGTTTCCATATCCTTATCTCCACGGCCGCTCAGACAAATAACAACAACATCATTTTCATTAAATTTCTTTTTGTCTAAAACAGCCAGCGCATGGGAACTTTCCAATGCCGGAATAATTCCTTCCAGTCTGGTCAGCTCAAAAGCACATTTCAAAGCTTCATCATCATTAATACTGAAAAATTCAGCACGTTTTTCTTTAAATAAATGGGCATGAAAAGGTCCGATTCCAGGATAATCCAAGCCTGCGGATATAGAATGAGGTTCTATGACCTGGCCGTCTTCCGTTTGCATCACAAGGCTTTTACTTCCGTGAAGAACTCCAAGGGTTCCAAGGAAAGTAGTAGCTGCTGATTTCCCGGAATTTACTCCCAATCCTCCTGCTTCTGCAGCGATGATTTTTACTTCTTTTTCTTCTACAAAATGATAAAAAGTCCCTGCCGCATTACTTCCACCTCCTACACAGGCAATCACGTAATCTGGATTTTCTCTTCCAATTTTCTCTTTAAGTTGTTCTTTGATTTCTTTTGAAATAATACTTTGAAATCTTGCCACAAGATCCGGAAATGGGTGAGGACCTACCACGCTTCCAATCACATAATGAGTTGTCTGAGGATTGTTGATCCAGTCTCTTAATGCTTCATTTACTGCATCCTTAAGTGTTTTTGATCCTGAAGTGGCTGGCACAACTTCCGCACCCAGCATTTTCATTCTTGCAACATTCGGGGCCTGTCTCTGGATATCAATTTCTCCCATGTAAACAATGCATTCCAAACCAAGCAAAGCACACGCTGTAGCGGTGGCAACACCATGTTGTCCGGCTCCGGTTTCAGCAATAATTCTGTTTTTTCCAAGACGTTTTGCCAACAGAACCTGTCCCAGAGCGTTATTGATCTTATGAGCTCCGGTATGGTTAAGGTCTTCCCGTTTTAAATAAATCTGAGTCTGGTATTTCTGACTTAGGTTTTTAGCAAAATATAAAGGGGTGGCGCGGCCTACATAATTTTTCAGCAAATCCTGATACTCAGCCTGAAAATCTTCAGATTCTATAATTTCAAGATAGTTTTTTTGTAATTCTTCTACATTAGGATAGAGCATTTCGGGGATAAAAGCACCTCCAAACTCTCCATAATATCCGTTTTCATCGGGGTTTTTATAATTCATTTTTTTATTCTTTAGTAATTAAATAAGCATTATTCTGGGCGCTTAGCTGATTAAGCAGTTCTTTGGTTTCCTTTGATGCATTAAAAATCAAAATATCGTCGTCTTCAGAATTCACCCACTCTGAACCGATACTTTCTTTGATCATTTTAGCTTTGTCATAAAGAATTTCAATTGAACACTTTTCATAAAAAGGACGGAGATCCGAATGGCAGAAACCAATAGTATCCAAATTTCTCTGAATGACATTTTCTTTGAAATGACGAACTAAAGCCGCTCCATACCCTTTCTTTTTATGAGCAGAAACAAGTCCTACAGCTTCCGCAAAGGAATAATCAGTACCGGCTATTTGTAATGTAAAATCAAAATTGACACGCATCAATGCCAGAATATTTTCATAAGTATCCATTATAAAATGAAATTCAGAATCTTTGAAAAAAGTCCGGAAATAGGCAGATTTCATAGCATTCCAGGCAGAAATATCCCAAAGCTGTAGGATATGTTCTATCTCATTTTCCGTTAAATCTTTCGTTTCCTTTACTTGATATTTCATGAGTTTAAGCTATTAATAAATGTAAGATGATAATCGTATTGTTGTTTGGTAATCAGTTTTTTATAATATAATAATTCTATTTTATGCATTAAATCAATTAACGTTGCTTTATCTATTTTAGATTGATACATGGTAATGGCAATTTCCAGATTGTCAATCATATAATAAGAATCAGAGTCTTCATACAGCAGAAATATTTTAGCATAAATCAATCCTAAGTCATATTTTATAACTGATCTTACATGGTTTTCAAGAAACTTATCCGAAATAATAACAAGATAATAGCTGTTCCACAAACTGATTCTTTCAAAAAAGTACTGGATATCGGTTTCCTGAAAATCTTTAATAATATCAATGAACTCAGACAATAATCCGCCAACTTCCCAATGCTCTATATTACTGTCGTTCTCAGCAACAAAATGGTACAGAGACTGTATTTTTTCATTCCCGAACTTGGGGGGAAATAAAGTTTTATAAAATGTCTTTTTTAGCAAATGTATGTTCATCATTGTGTTTTTTTAGTTGTTATATCTTTTACTGATATAGGTTTTTAAATTTGTTGATACGGCCGATATCTTTATATCCTGGTTCTGTTTCAAACTTTGAATTAATATCTAAAGCATATGGTTTTTGTTGTAATACTTCAATATTTCCAATGTTTTCTTCTGAAATACCTCCACTTAAAAAATAAGGCAAAGGAATAATAAGGTTATTCAATAAAAGCCAGTCAAACTGTTTTCCTGTTCCTCCGAATGCTTTTCCATCTGTATCGAAAAGGTAATAGGAGATAGGTTGTCGATTTGAGGTTGTTGATTGCAGGCTAAAAGTCTGCAATATTTTATTTTTGGTTTCTGAATCATTTTCTCCTATCCTTATCACTTTAATGATTTTAACTTCGGGATCCAGTTTTTGTCCTAATTCAGTAATAAAACTATTACTTTCGTCGCCGTGAAGCTGAATAAAATTTAATCCTGCTTTTTGAACAATTTCCAAAATGGTTTCTGCGTCTTCATTCACAAAAACACCTGTTTTTCCGTGATGACCAATAGTAGAGATCTCTTCCAGGCTCAGATGATTCAAAACATATCTCGATGATTTTGCATAGAAGATAAAGCCAAGGAAATCTACATTCATAGCGATCAGCTCCTGAATCTGGTTTAATTGCGTTAAACCACATACTTTGAGTTTTGGAGTGCTGGTAGGTTGCAGGTTCATGATAGGGTATGTTTTATCTATTAAATTTGTACTGAGAAATCTTCAAATGCTTTAGCCGGATTTGTATTTTTCATAAAATATTCTCCCATCAGGAAGCCGTCAAATCCTTTTTCTTTTAAAAACTGAAAATCTTCAAGGTTATAAATACCGCTTTCCGCTACGGATAAAACTTCTTTTGGAAGCAGGTTTTTCAGCTGAACAGAATGTTGCAGGTCCACTTTGAAATCCTTAAGGTTTCTGTTGTTGATTCCTACAAGATCAATTTTTGAATTAAAATGTTTCAGCTCATCTTCCGTATGAATTTCCAGTAAAACTTCCATGTTCAGTTCATGAGCAAGATCTGTAAATTCTTTTACCTGAGCGGGTGAAAGACAGGATGCAATCAGTAAAATAACATCAGCTCCAATACTTTTTGCTTCATAGAACTGATATTCATCAATCATAAAATCTTTTCTCAGAATCGGAATGTTAATATCATTTCTTACACTTACAATATCATTTAAATTTCCTCCAAAAAAATCATGATCAGTCAGAATAGAAATTCCGCTGGCTCCAAAATTTTCGTATGCTGAAACCACTTCTAATGGCACCACGCTATTGTTGATGATTCCTTTTGAAGGAGATTGTCTTTTAAATTCAGCGATAATTCCGCTTTTATTTTTGATGGATTCTTTCAGAGAAAGGGTTTTTCTTCCAAAAAAGGCTGTGTTTTTTAACCGGTCAAGAGATATGCGTGATTTTGCTCCGGCAACTTCCTCTTTTTTTCGTTCAATAATTTTATCCAGTATAGTCATTTGATACAGAATTTAATAAGATGATAAAAATGATAAACCATTAAGGGATATTAAGATGATAAGATAAATTAAGTTCCATCAAAGATGGAGAATAAAGGATGTCGCTGAATAAATAGCTTTAGCTATGATCTTAACTATTCTTCATCACTTAAAAGTTCTTAACGGTTAAAAAAAATAATAAGACTAATTAATTAAAAGATTAAAACTGTTCAGTGCTTTTCCGCTTTGAAGGCTTTCCTGAGCTAAAAGAAGACAATCATCATATGTTCCGAATTTATGAGTGTTGTGCAGCGCTACTGAAGCATTCGCGAGAATCACAGAATTTTGTTGTTCCGTACCGTTTCCTTCCAGGATATTCATAAATATTTTTGCTGTTTCCTGAACAGAGCTGCCAGCTTTAATATCTTCCAGCGTTACCGGATTGAACCCTAAATCTTCAGCAGAATAAATTTCTTCCCCGTTTTTTGTAATAATTTTGCTGTCGTCGGTAAGACTTATTTCATCGTATCCGTCAAGGCCATGTACCAGAATAAACTCACGTTCCTCTTTTTGAAGGAGATATTGGTAAATTCTTGCGATTTCCAGGTTGTATACTCCAATCATTGAATACTTGGGTTTTGCAGGATTAACTAATGGTCCCAAAAGGTTAAAAAATGTTCTTAATCCCAAAGATTTTCTCAATAATCCAACAGATTGAAGCGCGGGATGAAAATAAGGAGCATGTAAAAAACAGATATTGGCTCTTTCAAGGTCTTCATTCAATTGTTCCGAACTGTTTTTAAACTGATAGCCCAGTTCTTCCAGTACATTGGATGAGCCTGTGATAGTGGAGGCTCCGTAATTTCCATGTTTGGTTACCTTCTGTCCGGCTCCGGCCACCACAAAGCTGGCTAATGTTGAGATATTAATGGTGTCTTTTCCATCACCTCCCGTTCCCACAATGTCAATGGCGTCACTGGCATCTATGTCTGCTGGAACATCCATCTGTAGCAAAGCCTCTCTGAAGCCTTCCACTTCCTTCAGAGTAATATTTCTCATCAGGAAAACACTGATAAAGGCAGTAACTTCTGCGGCATTGAATTTATTCTGTGCAATCTCAATCATGGTAGCCTTGGCTTCTGATTTTGAAAGCGTATTATGGTTGAACAGGTATTGCAGTATTTCTTTCATTTGTGGCGTTTTTATTGTTGTTGATGGGATTTCTAGTGTTTTCACGATAAAAGAAAGTTTTTAATAATTACTTCTCCTTCGGGTGTTAAAATACTCTCAGGGTGAAACTGTACTCCGTGTACATCATAGGTTTTGTGCTGCAAAGCCATGATCATTCCGTCTTTGTCTACAGCTGTGATCTCCAGATCTTCCGGGAAACCTTCAGGATTTACTGCCCAGCTGTGGTATCTGCCTACTTCCAATCCGGAATGTAAATCTTTGAATAATTTAGTATTTTCTTTTACCAGTTCCGTAGTGGTTGCTACTCCGTGGAAAATTTCAGTCAGGTTAATAAGATTTCCTCCGAAAGCTTCAGCAATAGCCTGCTGTCCGAGGCATACACCCAGAATACTTTTCGTAGGGGCATATTCTTTAATAAGGTCTAATAAAATGCCTGCTTCTTCAGGAATTCCAGGACCTGGAGAAAGAATGATCTTGTCATACTTTCCGATTTCTTCCAGGGTAATTTCATCATTTCTTACCACATCCACTCTTTGATTCAGAATTCTTTCAATAATCTGGACCAGGTTATAAGTGAAGCTGTCATAGTTATCAAAAACAAGAACTTTAAGGGGCTGCTGAGTGTTTATACTGTTGTTCATTTCTTTTTTGTTAGGTTGTTTTGCTAGTTGCTAGTTGCTAGTTGCTAGTTGCTAAGGCTTATTTTATTTTTCAACTATTTTTTCTGCTTTTTCCACTGCTTTTTTCAGTGCATTCAGCTTGTTGTTGACTTCCTGCAGTTCATTTTCCGGAACCGATTTTGCCACAATACCCGCACCAGCCTGGTAAAAGAGTGTATTGTTTTTACTTAAGAAAGTTCTGATCATGATGGCCTGGTTGCAGGTTCCGTTCAATCCGATCATTCCTATACAGCCTCCATAATATCCACGGGAATCTTTTTCGTATTGATTAATAAGTTGAAGAGCTTTATGCTTCGGTGCACCGCTCAATGTTCCCTGAGGGAAAGTTGCAGATACCATTTCAAGAGGGTTGATATCAGCGGAAACATCGGCTGTTACTTCACTTACCATATGGATAACGTGAGAGAACAGCTGAATTTCTTTAAGTTTGGTCACCGTTATATTTTTCCCGAGTTTTCCAAGATCATTTCTTGCCAGGTCCACCAGCATAGTGTGTTCTGCATTTTCTTTAGGATCAGCTTTTAATTCTTCAATAGCCTGAAGATCAGTTTCAAAATTTCCCGTTCTTTTAGAGGTTCCGGCAATCGGGTGAATGATTGCTTTATTGTCTTTTATAATTAACTGGCTTTCAGGACTAGATCCGAATAATTTGTAATTTCCGTAATCAAAATAGAAAAGATATGGAGAAGGGTTGATGTTTCTTAAAGCACGGTATACATTGAATTCATCTCCCTTGAATTTCTGTTCAAATCTTCTGCTCAGAACCAGTTGGAAGACATCGCCACGCATACAGTGCTTCTGGGCTGTTTTTACCAGTTCTCTATAATCTTCATCAGTAATATTAGACGTTTCCTCATCTGTTTTTTCGAAAGGATAGACCGGAGTATTCTGATTTTTAATAAGGTTTTCCAACAGATGAAATTCAGATTTTAACCCGTCAATAGAATTTTCAATGATATACATTTCATCGTTGAAATGGTTGATTGCAATTACATATTGATATAATCTGTATCTCAGAACAGGAATTTCAACTTCCTTACTTTGTGCTTTAAGATTGATCTTTTCAAAAAATTGTACAGCTTCAAAGCTTGTATATCCAAAAAGGCTCTGAGCGGTTTGTTCTATAGGATCGTTGGTTTCTTCACATTTAAAAATTTTCCTGAATTCTTCAAATATATCTGTGATATTGCGTTCCATCATGAATTGTTTTACAGGAGCAGAAGCAGGAAGCTTGATTTCATATTCGTTGAGATTTTTTACTTCAATTCCTGCAATGGCATTTACTGCGATGAAGGAAAAGTTGTTATCAATGCTTTTTGAATCCGAGCTTTCCAGAAGAATCGTATCGCGGAATTTATCTCTGATTTTAAGATAAATATTCATGGGCGTGTGAAGATCTCCCAGTGTTTTTTTCGAAACAGTTTTTATTTTAATTGTGTCAGTATGCATTTTGTTTTTTTGTAAGATTAAAGAATAAAAAAAGGCTTCAACGGTATCCGTCAAAGCCTATATATTGTTTTTTGATTATTTCTGTTGTATGATTAGCAACATGACAATACCTTCAGACCCGACGAAGAGTTTGAAAGCCACCACCAAATATTGTTGCTCATTTTAAACATGGGACAAATGTAGAAAATTTTTTAATACAAAAACTAAAAAATAATAAAAATTAAAAAAACTTAATATAAGAATCTCCTATTTAAGCTGTTTAAGCTCAAGTTGCAATTCTTTGATTTTCTCTTTGTAAGCCTCATCGTCATAGTATTTTACATACTCTTCCAATGCTGTAATGTATTCTTCAATGAATTCCTTATTGGTTCTGTCTGCTTCATATTTTGTTTTTGCAGAGTTCACAGGGGCTTGCTTTTCATATTGTCGTAGAATTTTACCTTCTCTTGACTGATCATAAAGAATAACTATGTTCTTTTCATATCCTGGAATGTATTTTACAGGAATATCCTTATCGCCGGGAATTCTGATTGAGTTGCTGATAGGATAGATCGCTGCAGAAGTAGTGGAGAAAAAAGTAGTGGTGTATTTTCCGTCTTGTTTTTTTACAATAGCTTCATAGTCATGAATATACATGTCGTTCAGGGTAGAATTGGTTTCAACATCAGACGTGATGATTGCTGTGCTTTCCACTCCGTATTTGTTTAAAAACCATGCATTTAAAAACTGTCCTCCAAACCCGTTTAATATAGCCAGAGGAATAATGGGGATCAAAAACCATGCTTTTTTGGTCAGGTACGAAAGTCCTCCAAAGAATACCAGCAACAGAATCACTGTATAAAAACCATGATGACTGGTAAAAAACAGAATTTTTGAAATTAAAACCATGGATTAAATATAACGATAATAATCTTTTATTAAACGCTGGGATTGCAAAAATGTTATTAAATTACTGTTAAAACGGTCGCAAAGGCGTTTCACTTAGCAAAGTTCATTGTCATTAGCTAAACGGAGTGCCTTTGCGAACAAAAAATAGTTTTATCGTAATTACTTTGCGAACGTAGCGGTTAAACTAGTCATTGTGCCCGGTTCATATAAAGGAATAGTTAAACGCTACGATCGCAAATATGCTATTAAATCACAGTTAAAGCGGTCGCAAAGGCGTTTCAATTAGCAAAGTTTACTGTCATTAGCTAAACGGAGTGCCCTTGCGAACGAAAAAAATAGAGTTTTACATAATTACTTTGTGAACATAGCGTTTAAAATAACTATTTTACGGGTTCAGACAAAGGAATATCAGGAGTTCCGCTATAGAAAACAATCAGCGTTGCTCCCTGATCTCCGGTTTTACCTCTGTGGCCGGTGTTAACCATTTCAGGAAGAACCTGGCCTTTTCTTACCCATTGTGTTTTGCCGTCTTCCTTTCTTTCGATCTGGATTTCTCCTTTTTCTACATACGCTGCATTAATGACAGGGTGCTTATGCCAGTCCAGAGCTTTGTTGGGAGGAACAGCAATTTTCAGAACCGAGATTTCAGGCTGTGTTGTGGGATAAGCCGGATACACAGTTCCATCCCATGACTTTGTAGTTTTTAAAAGCGTTACAGATTCAATTTTATCAGAATATTCTGATTGTGGCTCGTTCGATGAATTATCACAGGAAAGAAGCAGGGAAGAGAGTAGAGCAAAGAAAGCTGTACCCAATAGACTTTTTTTAATCATAAACTTTTCAATTAATAGATTGATTTTGGTTCGGATGATCCGTGATACAAAAATAGCAAGCCTGTTTAAATTTCCCTAATGATTGAATTATTTTTTATTGATCTGATTACAATTCAGCCGTTAAAAAATATTTATCAAAGAAAACATTTGTCATAAGTTTAAAACTTTATTTTTTATATTTTTGCTACCAAATTAGAAAAAAATGAAAAAAGTATTAGCAATCGCATTTATCGGAGGTTTACTATTAGCAAGCTGCAAAAAAAAGCCAGATCATTCTTTACAGGATACTAACACAATGCTTGAAGAACCAGAAGCAACTACTGTTGTAGATTCTACAGCTAAAACTGCTGCTCCTGCTGCTGCAACTCCTGCTACAACTGCTCCTGAAGCTGCTAAAACAGATTCTACAGCGAAGAAATAATGAAAAAAATACTTTTGGCAGGAACACTCAGTCTTCTGATCATTTCCTGTTCTAAAAAAGAAAATACAGCAGAAGTGGCTCCTTCCTCTGAGTCAGTAGCTGTTTCAGAACCGGCTAAATCTAATCTTTCGGGTGACCAGATCATGGAAACATTGGATTGCTCAGGATGTCACTCTGTGAATGAGAGAATGATAGGACCTTCTTATAAGGAAATCGCAGGAAAGTACTCTGAAAAAGATACAGAATTGCTGGCTTCCAAAATTATAGAAGGCGGAAGTGGAGTATGGGGAAGTGTGCCTATGGCTGCCCATCCACAGGTATCTAAAGAAGATGCCAAAAAAATGGTGGAATATATTTTAAGTCAGAAGAAATAAAATATGTCCGCTGAAAAATCCAGTCTGCACACAAGAAATCTGCATCGTAATCCTTATGATTTTGATGCGCTTATTTCTTGTGTGCCGGAACTGAAACACTTCGTTTTCGTTAATGCTTATCAGACGGTAACCATTAATTTCAGCATTCCAAAAGCGGTGAAACTGCTCAATAAAGCCTTACTCTTACATTTTTACCATATTAAAGGCTGGGATATTCCCGACACCAATCTTTGTCCTCCCATTCCCGGAAGGGCAGATTATGTACATTATATTGCTGATCTTTTAGCTGAACAGCTGGATGGAATTCCTACAGGAAATTCTATCAAAGGATTGGATATAGGAACAGGAGCCAATCTTGTGTATCCTTTAATCAGTCACAAATCTTATGGCTGGACGATGCTGGGAACAGATATCAATCAGGATTCTTTGACTAATGCTCAAAATATTCTGTATCAAAATGAAGACCTTATCTCTGTTATTCAATTGAAGAGTCAGTCTGATGCTGATCATATCTTTACCAATATCATTAATCCAGATGACAGGTTTACCTTCACCATGTGCAATCCTCCTTTTCATGATTCTGAAGAGTCTGCAATGAAAGGAAATATCAGGAAAACAAAAAATCTTAATAAATCAAAGAAAACCAAACCTGTTCTTAACTTTAGCGGCCAGCAGTCTGAGCTTTGGTGTGAAGGAGGTGAACTGGCTTTTATTACAAAGATGATTTATGAAAGTGCATTATTTTCATCACAGGTTCTTTGGTTCACGTGTCTGGTTTCTAAAAAAGACAACCTCAATAAGCTTAACAATCTTTTAAAGAAAGTAAAAGCTGCAGAGGTGAAAACCATTGATATGGCTCAGGGACAAAAGGTAAGCAGAATGCTGGCCTGGACGTTTATTCCTCAAAAATACAGAAAAACCTGGTTTATTTAAGGTTCAAGGGTTAAAGTTTATAGCACGATAGTACATATCTCGAATCTCATTACCCCATATCCCGCATTTCCAGTCCACTTTTTAAAATTTCTGAAAAAAGCCATTGATGGTCATGTCAAAAATGCCTAAATTTGTACGCTTTTAGAAAAATAAGAAATGCAATTATCAGAACAAGAAATCATTAGAAGAGAAAAGCTGAATAAGCTTACTGAAATGGGGATTAATGCGTTCCCTGCGGATGAGTATACCATTACAGATACTACAGAATCTATAAAACAGGACTTTTCTGAAAGTAAACAGGTGAAGATCGCTGGTAGATTGATGTCCCGCAGAATTCAGGGGAAGGCTTCTTTCGCAGAATTGCAGGATTCTAAAGGAAAAATCCAGGTTTACTTCAACAGAGACGAGATTTGTCCGGGTGAAGATAAAGAACTATATAATGAAGTATACAAACATCTTTTGGATATCGGTGATATTATCGGTATCGAAGGAGAGTTGTTTACTACACAGGTAGGAGAGATGACGGTTTTAGTAAAGAATTTTACACTCCTTACAAAGGCTTTGCGCCCTCTTCCTCAGGCTAAAACTGACGAAAACGGTGTTGTACACGACGGCTTTACAGATCCGGAATTAAGATACAGACAACGTTATGTAGATTTGACGGTAAACCCACAGGTTAAAGAAATTTTCGTGAAGAGAACAAAACTGTTCAATGCCATGAGAACATTCTTCAACGATGCGGGATACTTTGAGGTAGAAACTCCTATCTTACAGTCAATTCCTGGTGGAGCAGCAGCAAAACCGTTTATCACGCATCACAATGCATTAGATATTCCATTATATTTAAGAATTGCCAACGAATTGTATCTGAAAAGATTGATCGTAGGTGGTTTTGACGGAGTATATGAGTTCTCTAAAAACTTCAGAAATGAAGGGATGGACAGAACGCATAACCCTGAGTTTACCGCTATGGAGATCTATGTAGCATACAAAGACTACAACTGGATGATGGATTTCACTGAGAAATTATTGGAATTCTGCGCCACTCAGGTGAATGGAAATGCAGAATCTACTTTCGGTGAACACACGATCAACTGGAAAGCTCCTTACCCAAGAGTTTCCATGACCGAAGCGATCCTGAAATATACAGGATTTGATATTACAGGAAAAACGGAGAAGGAATTATACGATTTTGCCAAGTCTATCGGTATTGAAGTAAACGAGACGATGGGGAAAGGAAAATTAATTGATGAGATCTTTGGCGAGAAATGTGAAGGAAACTTTATTCAGCCAACATTCATTACAGATTATCCGATCGAAATGTCTCCGCTGACAAAGAAACACAGAAGCAAAGAAGGCTTAACAGAGCGTTTTGAATTAATGGTATGTGGTAAAGAAATTGCCAATGCGTATTCAGAGCTTAATGATCCTATCGATCAGAGAGAACGTTTTGAAGCACAGATGACTTTATCTGAAAGAGGAGACGACGAGGCAATGTTCATCGATCAGGACTTCTTAAGAGCATTGGAATATGGAATGCCGCCAACTTCTGGGTTAGGAATCGGTATGGACAGATTAATCATGTTTTTAACGAATAATGCATCCATCCAGGAAGTATTATTCTTCCCTCAAATGAGACCTGAAAAAGCAGTTCCACAGATTGAATTGGGAGAAGATGAAAAGGTAATCCTTGAAATCCTTAATTCTCAGGAAGAAGCAATGTCCTTAGCTGAAGTAAAAGAAAGAAGCCAGCTATCCGGTAAAAAATGGGATAAAGCTTCTAAAACTCTGACAAAGAACAATATTGTGAAAGTAGAGAAAATTGATGAAAATCTTTTGATGACATTGGTTTAGTCGAAATCATTTCTATAATAATATAAAAGCGAGCATTTTGTTCGCTTTTGTATTTTTTTTATTTTTTCATTAATTTGCACCAGATAAAAACACATTTTAATGAGAAAATTAATTACTACAAGTATTGTATTGATCAGTTCTCTGATCAATGCACAAATTAACTTAATCCCAGATTCTAATTTTGGGAATAATAGTACAGTTGATTTAGGATCAGATGTTACTGCATTTCTTTCTTACCATTTTTTAAATGACAAAATAATGGTCCAAAATTATGATCTTGTAGATCCGGATCTTACTTACTCCAGAGTTACAATGCTCAATAATAATGGTAGCGTAGATGGTAGTTTTGGTACAGGTGGTTCTTTTCTTTTCCCAAAAAACTATAATGCTAACGAAGATGCAGATTTTGTGTATCATCTTACTTCATCGCATCTATTCATGTTTTCTGGTAGAAAATATTTGTATAATGGAACTTTAGATCAAACTTATGGAACGAACGGACAATCGCTAAGCTATCATCCGTCAGAAATTTATCGAAAAGTACTTCCTGATGGCAAATTAATTATCAGAACCATAAATAATTTTTATCAATACACGCAGTCAGGGAATTTAGATACAACTTTTGGTACCAATGGAAGTCTTGCGAGTAATAATCTTTTAACAAATTATGGCTATCCAACTTTTGATTATCATCAGGAATTCGTTCCATTATTTTCGGACAATTCTGTTTTAGAATACGATGGTAATTATTCTCATTTTAGAAAGATGAATTACACAACCGGTTATTATGACACTAATTTCGGGGTGAACGGAGATGCGCAATTTTCTACAGGAACTTCTGGTACGATTATGAAATTTCGTGTTTTGAATGACAATTCTTTCATTAATTATTTATTTGATAATAATACTAACTTTTTAACAAAAACATTATCAACGGGAATGTTAGATAATTCTTTTGGAAATAATGGTAGAATTGATTTACCAAGTAACATAAGTGCTACAAATTTATTGTACAACCAGGATTTTGCTGTTGTCAATGATAATAATTATATTATTCCTGTTTTCGATGATAACTATCCGAAAAAGATGTATCTCGCCAATTTCAATAATAATGGATTAAGTACAATAAACAGTCAGAATCTTTTAGATACAGGAATTACCACTGCTATGGTAAATCCTGATGACAAAGTATTTATTTCTGTAAAAGATGGTTATCTCTATCTTTTTGTAAATCCTAGATTTATCAAAAGGTATTTAATCTCAGAAAATACTTTGAATACACGTGAAAATATAAATAAGACTGACGAAATTAGTTTTAACAATCCTTTCAGAGATGAATTACATTTTAAAACTACAGAAAAAATAAAATTTACAGAAATTTATGATGAAGCTGGGCAATTGGTCTTGAAAAATTCAGGACAAAAAGACAACAATACTTCTACGCTTCCAAAAGGGATTTATATTATTAAAATAACCAAGGAAAATGGGCAGATAATTTCTAAAAAAGCAATTAAGAATTAATAGTATCTATCTGCTGAAAGTAGAGAATATTGATGAAAATCTTTTGATGAAATTGGCTTAAGATTTTTCAGAAGATATAAATATAAAAGGTACAGAGTTATTCTGTACCTTTTTCTTTTTTCCATTTCCGAAGCTGAGTTCTGAAGTTCTTAAACGGAGCTATGGTATTAATGTGAATCCACTTCCAGACGGGCCACTGAGCGGGAGTTGTTGCCCATTTTCTTTGTCCTGGAATGAATAATGTATCATCATCAAGGCTTTCTATCCATGCAATAATTTCATTCACCTGATTTTGTAATAATGCTCTTTGCTTTTGTAGGCTATAAGATCCGTATTGATCATAAAATGACTGATATAATCCCTTCAGGTTATTCCATTTATATTCAGGAGTAGGTGTCTTAACATCAATTCCTTTTTTTTCATCAGAATCCCATTGCAAAAGCAGGTGAGTCCAGCCCAGCTGATAAGAAATGTTTTGTGATGGAGTTTTGTCAACTCCGGATTGCAGAAGGTTTTTTTTGTCTTCTTTAATATCATCAAATTCCTGATCGTAAAGCTGGAATCTTTTCTTCAGCTCTTCAATAAGTTCTGTTTTATCTTTATAGCTCTGCATATTTTACCTATTTTTTAAGTTTACTGAACGAAGCCATCAGATAAAATAAAAAGGGAAGAATAAATAATGAACCCAGCATCAAAGCCCATCCCAATGCGGCAATGGTTTTTTCGGGAGCCATATGTTCCAGTAGGGAAAGATGCTGTCCGTTTCCTAATAAAATTATATTTGGATTATGCTGATACGTTGCAGCTACTAAGATCATCACCATCTGAAATCCAGCCAATGCACGTACAGGAAGTAGTTTTTGTCGGTTCAATGCTCTTAAAATAAGCAATAAAGCAATCGTTGCAAAGGCAATAGCCATAATCCCCAAAGGTTTGGAAAATACCCACATCAAAAGCGGAATATCTGAAATATAAGCTGTTAAAAATACCAGTATTCCGGTAATGACCACAAAGATCATCGTTTGCTTGGACTTTCTTATCATCAGCAAAAGATCTGCTTTATCACGGGTTTCTCTTAGTGAAAAGATAGAAGCAAGATAGGCACACAATGCAACAGTGAATAGACCCACAGAAACTCCAAACCAGTTCAGCCAGCTAAAAATATATAAATCCACAAAACTTACCGCGTCAGGATTGATAGAGTGAGAAACCGTTGCAGCAGCTATTAACCCTAGAAAGAAAGGTGTTAAAAGACTCGCGTAATAGAAAATCTGGGTATATAAAACCTGCCAGTTGTCTTTCACAGCATCATAGTGTCGGAAAGTAAATGCCGTTCCTCTTGCAATAATGCCTACCAGCATCAATACCAAAGGAATATGAAGATAGGTAGACATGGTGGTGTAGATTTCGGGAAACCCTACAAAAAGAATTACAATTGCGATGATCAGCCACATATGATTGGCTTCCCATACAGGAGCAATAGACTCATACATGATTTCCTGAGTCTTATGCCTGGCTTTTTTATTGGTGAAAAGCTCTACAATACCAGCTCCGAAATCGGCCCCTCCCAGGATAATATAAAGACAGATGGAAAGCCAGAGAAAACCTATAACAACGTAGATCATGATTTTTTGTTTTTATCGTTAAACTGAGGGTCGGTAGGATCGTAAAGTTTCGGTACCATTTGAATCTGTCTTCTTAAAAGGAAGATAAGAATCATCGATAATGATATGAAAATTGCAGTAAAGAAGTAGAAGGAATACTGTATTCCAGGCATTGGGGTAACAGCATCTACTGTTCTCATAATTCCGTAAATAATCCAGGGCTGTCTTCCCACTTCCGTCACTGTCCATCCCGCTTCCAGTGCAATATATCCAAAAGGGGTTGCTATTAAAAAAGTTTTTAACAGCCAGTTTTTATTCAGCCATTCCTTTCTGAAGAAAAAAGAATATAAATAAATAACTCCAATACCAATCATGACCACTCCGAAAAAGATCATAATCTGAAAAGCATAATGAACAACCGCAACCGGAGGCCATTCATCTCTCGGAAAATCTTTAAGACCTTTTACTTCAGCATTGAAATCATTACTCACCAGAAAGCTTAATACCTTTGGAATCTTAACAGCATACTTCACCTCTTCTTTGTCTTCGTCAGGAATTCCTCCAACGATAAATGAAGCACCTTTTTCAGTTTCAAAATGAGCTTCCATAGCAGCCAGTTTTATCGGTTGTCGTTCTGCTACCGATTTTGCAGCAACATCACCGCTTAAAGGCGCTCCGAATGCGCCGATAAGAGCGAAACCTACCGCAATTCTAAACGCTTTGGTGTGAAATTCGATATTTCTTTTTCGCATGATCATAAAGGCATGAACTCCGGCTACCGCAAATCCTGTGGCACAAAATGCAGCAACAGTCATGTGAAGAGCCTGTGGAAACCATGCATCATTGAACATCGCTTTAATAGGGTCTATGTTAAGGTATTGTCCATTTATATAATCAAAACCCGTTGGAGAATTCATCCATGAGTTGGCTGCTACTACAAGAATTCCGGAAGCAAGCCCGCTTACCCCAACAAGAAATCCGCAGAACCAGTGAAACCATTTGTTGAACCTTTCCCAGCCATATAAAAAGAACCCGATGGCAATAGCCTCAATGAAAAAGGCTGTTCCCTCAAGAGAGAAAGGCATTCCGAAAATAGGACCGGCATGTTTCATAAAACCGGGCCATAAAAGTCCCAGCTCAAAAGAAAGCATTGTTCCCGAAACAGCTCCGGTAGCAAAAAGAATAGCTACTCCTTTGCTCCAAGCTTTTGTAAGCCCTTTATATACTTCATTATTGGTTTTTAGGTATTTCCAGTGGGCAAAAGCCATGAGAAAAGGCATTACCATACCCACACAGGAGAATATAATATGAAAGCCCAGTGAAAGCGCCATCTGGGCACGGGCAGCTATAAAATCATCCATAATATCAACTTTTCAGTAAATAAATTTACGCATAAATTATTGATGTTGAATATGATTTACAACAGTTGGTATTTCACCAATACCTTTTAATTTTGAATCTTTTATTATCTTCCTGCTCCTTATGTTTTCAATAAGAAAACTCTACATTTTTTTGACACTTTTTAACTTTCATACCTCGAAAAAAATCACGATATTTGTGAGTCTTTGCATAGAGCAAGAATTTTAATATTTAATATGAGTCAAAAACAATATACAGCTAGTAGTATTCAGGCATTGGAAGGAATGGAGCACGTTCGTATGCGTCCTTCAATGTACATTGGTGATGTAGGAACAAGAGGTCTTCACCATTTGGTTTATGAAGTAGTAGATAACTCTATTGACGAGGCATTGGCAGGATACTGCGATACGATCTTCGTTAGCATCAAGGAAGGAAACGGAATTGAAGTAAGTGATAACGGTAGAGGTATCCCGGTTGATTTCCACGAAAAAGAGCAGAAATCAGCTCTTGAAGTTGTAATGACAAAAATTGGAGCCGGTGGTAAGTTTGATAAAGACTCTTACAAAGTTTCAGGAGGTCTTCACGGAGTTGGGGTATCGTGTGTGAATGCACTTTCCAACGAAATGGTAACTACTGTTTACAGAGACGGAAATGTTTATCAGCAGATTTATTCTAAAGGAAAAGCGCAGACTCAGGTTGAAGAGATCGGACATAGTGATAAAAGAGGTACAAAGCAGTTTTTCCAGCCGGATGATACCATTTTTACGGAACTGATTTACAACTATGATACATTAGCAAGCCGTTTAAGAGAACTTTCTTACCTTAATAAAGGAATTACAATTACGCTTACCGATGAAAGAGAAAAATTGGAAGACGGTTCTTTCCGCTCAGAAATTTTTCATTCTGAAGGAGGGTTGAAAGAATTTGTTGCTTATATCGATGGTAACCGTGAATCTATTATGGAGCACGTGATTTTCATGGAAGGCGAAAGAGATGATATTCCTGTTGAGGTAGCGATGCGTTATAACACGTCATTCAACGAAAACCTTCACTCTTATGTTAATAATATTAATACCCATGAAGGAGGTACCCACCTTGCTGGTTTCAGAAGAGCTTTAACAAGAACTTTAAAGAAATATGCAGATGAATTGGGACTTCCGGCAAAAGAAAAAGTAGAAATTACCGGTGATGACTTCCGCGAGGGATTAACAGCTGTGATTTCTGTAAAAGTAATGGAACCTCAGTTTGAAGGACAGACCAAAACAAAATTAGGAAACTCTGAAGTTTCTGGTGCTGTTGATAAAATTGTAGGGGAGATGCTTACAAACTTCCTGGAAGAGAATCCTAATGAAGCTAAGATAATCGTTCAAAAAGTTGTTTTAGCTGCTAAGGCAAGACAGGCTGCGAAAAAGGCCCGTGAAATGGTTCAGAGAAAATCTCCGATGGGAGGTTCTGGTCTTCCCGGGAAACTTTCTGACTGTTCATCCAAAGACCCGGCTGAATCTGAACTTTTCCTTGTAGAGGGAGATTCGGCAGGTGGAACGGCTAAACAGGGAAGAGACAGACACTTCCAGGCTATTCTTCCGTTAAGAGGTAAAATTTTGAACGTAGAGAAATCTATGCTTCATAAAGTATATGACAACGAGGAGATCAGAAATATATATACTGCTCTTGGAGTATCTGTAGGTACTGAAGAAGACAGCAAAGCGTTGAATATGGCGAAGCTTAGATATCATAAAATTGTGATTATGACCGATGCTGATATCGATGGTTCTCACATTTCTACTCTGATTCTTACTTTCTTCTTCAGATATATGAAGGAACTTATTGAAAACGGATATATCTATATTGCTCAACCGCCTTTATACCTATTAAAGAGAGGTAACAAGAAAGTATATGCGTACAATGAAAAAGAACGTGAAGAGTTTACTTTAGAAATGTCTCCGGACGGAAAAGGAGTAGAAGTACAACGTTATAAAGGTCTTGGGGAAATGAACCCTGAACAGCTTTGGGAAACAACCCTGAATCCTGAACACAGAATTCTGAAACAGGTAACCATTGATAATGCAGTGGAAGCAGACAGTGTTTTCTCAATGTTGATGGGAGATGAAGTTCCGCCAAGAAGAGAGTTTATCGAGAAAAATGCGAAATATGCAAAAATTGATGCATAAACCTTTTTAAAAATATAATAAAAAAAGCTTCTAATTATTTAGAAGCTTTTTTTATATTTGGATAAACCAAAAAAACAATAATATGTTAACTCTTTTACAAACAGACCCTTACAATGGGACAGATGCAGTGTCTGGAGCAGCCGCTGCAGGATTAGGGATCGGAACAATGTTCTTCGGCTTACTATGCTATATCTTCTATGGATACTGCATGTACAAGATCTTTCAGAAAGCAGGAAGACAAGATGCCTGGGCTGCTTTTATCCCGATTTATAACTCAATAGTATTGCTGGAAATCGTGAAAAAGCCCATATGGTGGATCATTCTGTTCTTTATCCCGTTGGTAAACATCTATGCATGCTGGGTTGTATATGACAGGCTGGCCAAAGGTTTTTCTAAAGAAACTCCTCTTTACACCATTCTGATTCTCCTTTTTGGATTTATCTTTATTCCTGTGTTGGGGCTTGGCAGTGATCGTTATGATAGTAAACTGGTTCCAAATGATTAAAAAGAAAATGAAAAACTTAAAGACTTCAGAAATGAGGTCTTTTTTTATGAATGGTTGTTAGGTTGTAGAATTAATTGTACTGTTGATTATTATTAATTCTACAGCTTTTGAATTATACGAATCATAATTTATTTTAAATTTGAAACGCAGACAATATGAAGTTTTATTACTTCATGCACAGAATAAATATCTGGAATGAGTATAAATATTCTGTTTTAACTTTTCAGAATTTTGATAATGAAAAGTTGATAATGTGTTCATATCCTTATAAGTACATCCAAAAAGTACTTTTTAAGTATTAGGTTTAAGGCTTCACTGTGTTGAAGCCTTTTATATTTTTTTTAACAGTTATTAAGATTTTCTTATTTTTGCTTAATTTTAATAACTATGATGAAAATATTAGTTCTTGGGGCGTTCTCTGTTGCCTCATTATATTTTGCACAAAGCTATCCTGCTTCTGCAATTCCTGAGAATTTAAAGAAAAATGCGAATGTTGTTATACGGAAAGATTTTACAACAGCTCAGATAAACAAAGTTGATCAGATAAAATATCAGTATAATACGGTTACTACCGTTTTAAACAAAGATGGTAATGATCAGGCTACAGCTTATATTCCTTATGATAAAGCAAGACGTATTTCAAATGTAAAAGTTACCATTTACGATGAAGCCGGAAAAAAGATTAAAAGTGTTTCAAAATCTGATTTTCAGGATGTAGCAAACAATCCCCAGGGAATTTTTTATTCTGATAACAGAGTCTTGGTATATTCTTATACACCGGCTCAATATCCTTATACCGTTGACTTTTCTTATGAAACTGATGATGAAAATACAGTTTTTATTCCTGACTTTGTACCCTTTACTTCTATCAAAACATCTCTGGAAGAAGCACAGTTTAAAGTCATTAATACTTCAGGAATTGAACTTCGTACTAAGATATATCCGTCAAAATACAACTATGCTTCTGTTATAGAAAGTGGCGGAGTAAATGATAAAACTTATTCATATAAAAACGTACCTGCAATTGATGATGCTTTTATGATACCGCAGCCCGTTAAAATTTTGCCTTCAGTAAACTTTGCACTGGCAAAATTCAGCTTAGCGGGAAAGCAGGGAACTTTAAATAGCTGGACAGATTTCGGAACCTGGATTTATAATGATCTTCTGATACCTGTTTCAGCTTCTACTCCTGCTATCAAGGCGGAAGTGGCATCTTTACAACTGCAGGGATCTGTGGAGGATAAGGTGAAGAAAATTTATCAGTACATGCAGAACAAAAGCCGATATATTGCTGTGGCCTTAGGAATAGGAGGCTGGCAGCCTATGATGCCGGATGAGGTTCAGAAAAAAGGCTATGGAGACTGCAAGGGACTTACGAATTATATGAAAGTTCTTCTGAATGAAGCAGGGATTCCTTCCAATTATTGTATCATCACCTCCGGCCGTTCGCAGGTTTCTTTTGACCCTGAATTTCCTTCTATGGGTGGAAACCACGTTATCCTGATGGTTCCGACTGAAAAGGGGAATATCTGGCTTGAAAATACTTCTCAGCAAATGGCTTTTAATCATTTAAGTTACAGTACAACCGATAGAAATGTACTGGCAGTGACCCCAAAGGGAATCGAACTTATCAATACACCGGTGTATAAAGCAGAACAAAATAAAGAAAAACAGGTATTGAAAATTAACCTTAACGAGGATAACAGTATCGCCGGAACAGGAAACTTTTACTATACAGGAAATCAGTATGATTATAATTTAAGGTTCGTAAATCTCAATACAAAAGAGAAAAATGATGCGGTAAAAGCCAATTTTGACATTTTGAACTTTGAAAAAGTGGAAATGAAAAACTTTAACAATGACAGAGACAATGCTGTTATTACGTATGACCTTGATTTTAAAACCAATAATTTCTCTAAAAAAGCAGGAAACAGCCTTTTATTCAGATCTGTACCCATTTTTTCTGATGTTGTTTATAAGACAGATGAAAACCGTGAACTTCCTTTTGAAGTCAATATGTCTTTCGAAGATGAATACGAAATTGCTTTTATCCTTCCTTTGGGCTATAAAATTGATGAAACCCCGGATAATTCAAACATCACTTCTGAATTTGGATCATATAAGCTAAGCTTTGTTAAAAATGATAATCAGGTAAAAGTGATCAGAAAAATGCAGATCAATAAAGGATTGTATCCAAAAGAAAAATATAATGATTACATAAGCTTCAGAAAAAAAATTCTGAACATGGATAATTCAAAAATTTTAATAACAAAAATATAACCATGAAAAAACTAATAGTATTGGTCCTTTGCTCTGCCAATGCAATAATGATTAATGCTCAGAAGAAATATGAATTTCTGAATCCTCCGAAGTTCAACGATGCAGATTTATCAAAAGCAAAATCTTTATTGGATGAGAATGCCCCTGCTGAAATTTTGTATAAATCGGCTTATTTTATGGTGGATGCAAACACAGGGAATCTGCACAAAAGATATTATTACAGAGTTAAGATTTATGATAAGGATAAGGCGGAAGACTGGCTGAATCTTGAAATCCCTATTTATAATGTTGGAACCAACAGAGAATCGCTGGGTAAGTTCAAGGCTTTTACATACAATCTTGAAAACGGAATCACGGTTCCGGTAAAAGTGGAAAAAAGTTCACAATATAAAAGTAAGGAGAATAAATATGTTACGCTGACAAAATTTGCTTTTCCGAGCGTGAAAAACGGATCAGTTTTAGAATATCAGTATGAAATTATCTCTCCGTTCCGTTTTATGATTCCAGAAGTATTGATAGAATCTGATACTCCTTCACTGAACACAGAATATGTTTTTGATACGCCTATCAATATGTCATACAATGTGAACTATACTGGCGGACTTACACCTAAATACAGAGAAATGGAGGAAAGGAACCTGTATGGTGCCCAATACAAAACCTTCAGATTTGCTTATGAAAACCTAAAAGGCTTTAAAACTGAAAAGTTTGTAAGGAATGACAGAAATTTCAGAACGAAAATCAGTGCAGAGTTGAACTCTACTAACTTTGGTGAGCTTAAACTGTATTCATCCTCTTGGGATCAGATCGGGAAAAGACTTTATGAAAGTGACGATTTTGGAGGAGAACTGAAAAGAACAAAGCTGGCAAAAGAAAACATGCCGGCAGGAGTTTCAGAAATGAAAACCGATCTTGAAAAGGCAAATGCTATTTTTTCATATGTTCAGAAGACTTTTACCTGGAATAAAGATAAAGGAATTTATACAGAAGATGGCATCAAAAAACTGTTGGAAACTAAAGTTGGAAATGCAGCAGAAATCAATCTTTTCCTTGTAATGATGCTTCGCGAAGCAGGTCTTAAAGCTGACCCGTTGGTAATTTCTACTGTGGAAAATGGGTTGATTAACCTGGTATCCCCTAATATTTCCAACATGAATTTTGTATTGGCTTCTATCAATATTGATAATCAATTGCATATCTATGATGCTACCTCAAAGCAATCCTCTCTGGATGAAATACCTCTTAAAAACTGGAATCAATATGGGATTTTGGTCACTAAAGAAAAGACTCTGCAGATTCAAATGGCCAATATAAAATCAAGCAACACTTTCCTTACAGTCAATGGTAAGATCAATGATGACGGAAGTATTTCCGGAACCTATTCGGACAGAGATACAGGTGCCTATGCCATGTATGTGAAAGACAGCTATGATGACAATGCTGAGAAATATAAAAAGCAGTATAAGGAAAACTTTTCTATGGACTTTACGGATATCAATTCAAGAGTTTTGGAAAACGGAGATTTTGAAAGCAGCATGAAATTCTCTTCCATGAACCTTATTGATAGAGTAGGAAAGAAGATGATCATCAATCCGATGTTATTTTTAAACAAAAGTTCCAACGAGTTTGATCAGACAGAAGTAAGACAATATCCCATCGATTTTGGATCACCGATCACCAAAGTGAAAAAGGTTGTTCTTGAAATTCCTGAAGGATATGTTATTGAAGAAATGCCTAAAGAAAAAAGAATCGTTACTGAAGATAAAGAAATAGCCTATACCTATTCTGTAGAACAAAAAGGAAATAAACTGGAAGTGACTACCACCACGAAAGTGAGCAGTTCAGATTATCCGAAAGAATATTATCCTGCATTTAAACAAATCTGGGGAGTAGCATCTAAGTTTGAAAACCAGGTAATAAGCCTTGTTAAAAAGTAATATGTAAGAAAACTTAAGCAAAATTTAAAAAAAAATAAAGTTTTTTCAAAAACCATTCATCTTTTGAATGGTTTTTGTATTTGATACCAAAAATCAGAATTATGAAAAATACGATTGCTGTTATAGCATTATCTTCTTTCTTAGCAGTGACTGCCTGTAAAAAAAATGAAAAGGTAGGACCAGTAGAAAAAACAGAAAATAAAACCACAGAAGGATTTGTGGTAGACTCTGTCAAAGTAAATGATTCTACAAAGATCACAGATTCTTTAAAAGTGAGCTACACTTCAAAACTATTGGTTTTTCCTTCATTAAAAGATAAAAAGTTATTAGACAGCATCTATTTCCAGAATGAAAAAATCAAAGACTTTTCCAAAGCAGGTCTTCAGGCTTATCTTGATAAAGAAAAGAATGATTATTTCAATTCCATAAAAAATGATAATAAAGATTGGGTTTCAGATGTTACCTATGCTCAGAATTGGTATTCAAGCTCACATATGAATTTGATGTCCAATACAAATGACTATATGCATATTCAGTATGTAGGAAGCGGGTATGAAGGGGGAGCTCATGACAATTATGGTTTTTCAGAAAGAGTTTTTGATCTTAAAAACAGTAAAAAGTTAGAGCTGAAAGATATTACTTCAATGCCTAAAAATAAAATTGAAGCAATTCTGATGAAAAATATTGATAAAATCAACAGTGGAACGATGGATGGTGACGGAGAAGTGAAAAACTCAGAAATGCTGTTGGTTGAGAAAATTCCAGCATCCGATAACTTTTATTTTGATGATAAAAACCTGTATTTTCATTACAGCCCTTATGAAATTGCAGCTTTTGCAGCAGGTGATATCACAATTCCTGTTTCCTGGGAAGACCTGAAAGGCACATTAAATGCAGAATTTAAAGAAAGAATGAAAATTAAGTAAATTAATGCTTCCAGATCAGGAAGCATTTTTTAATTTTGCGTCAATGGAAAAAGTAGCTTTTATTATCAACCCTTTTTCGGCCAAAAAAAACTATCAGCCGTTTTTGAATGAACTTAAAACAAAGGTTAACAACCCGTTGTATTATGTATCAGAATCTATTCCCGGAACCGATGAGTTTATCCAGTCTCATTTTGAAGAAGTGGATATTTTTGTGGCCATAGGAGGGGACGGTACCATTTCTACCGTAGCCAAAAATCTGATTAATACAGAAAAGATTCTGGCTATTTTCCCGGCTGGTTCAGGAAACGGATTTTCCAATGAAACCCAGTTCAGTAAAAATCTGGATGAACTTTTAGAAAAAATAAAGGTCAAAAACTCAAGAAAGATTGATACTTTTACGGTGAACGACAGGCTTTCTATCAATGTTTCAGGAACAGGATTTGACGGTAAAGTTGTCAAAGAATTTGAAAAAACAACCCGCGGATTCAAAAACTATATCAAAGTTTCCTTAAAAACCTTCTTCAACTACAAGCCTATCAAGGTGAAGTTTTTTGATGAAGAATATCAACAGTACAACGGAAGGTATCTGATGATGAATATTGCCAATACCCGCCAGTTTGGTAACAACGCTTACATAGCTCCGAAAGCCAGCAAAAGTGATGGTTTGGTGGATATGGTTTTGGTGAAAAAGTTTCCTTTGACCTATTCTGCGCTGTTTGCTTTCAGAATGTTTACCAAAAGACTGAAAGATGATGACTATGTTACCTATCTTCCAGTCTCTGAAATATCATTTAAAGTCAATACCAAAAACTGGCACCTGGACGGTGAATTCAATAAAATCAAATCACCGATTCATGTTAAAGTACAGCCGTCAAGCTTAAGTATCCTGATTTAAAGTTGCTGGTTGCTTGTTGTTTTTTGTTGCTGGTTTATAGCTTGTGGTAATTAAAAAATTCATCATTCATTTGCGAAGCAAAATTCACTATTGAGCTTAATAAACCTCTGTCTCTACTTCACAGCTGTTTTCCTAAAACCTGCAACCTACGATCTGCCACCTGCTTATACTTCCAGCTTTTTCTCAACTGCAGCCGGATGATCCAGGCAAAATTGAAGCTGTTTTTTATCAAGCTGTTTTTCCCAGTTGGCAACCACTACCGTAGCTACAGAATTCCCGATTACATTCGTCAGTGCCCGGCATTCACTCATAAATTTATCAATCCCAAGGATTAATGTCATTCCGGCAATTGGAATTTCAGGAACTACTGCCAGGGTTGCTGCCAGGGTTACAAATCCGGCACCGGTAACACCTGCGGCTCCCTTTGAACTTAACATGGCCACCAGAAGAAGCATCAGTTGTTTTTCAATAGGAAGATGAATGTTTAATGCCTGTGCGATAAACAGAGAGGCAAGTGTCATATAAATATTGGTTCCGTCGAGATTGAAGGAATATCCTGTAGGCACTACAAGTCCTACAATAGCCCTGGAGCAGCCCGCTCTTTCAAGTTTTTCCATGATTCCCGGAAGGGCAGATTCTGAAGAGCTTGTTCCCAAGACAAGAAGGAGTTCTTCTTTAAGGTAAAAAAGAAGCTTGAAAATATTAAATCCGTTATACCATGCCACGGCTCCTAATACCAACACCATAAAAAGAGCAGAAGTGATGTAAAATGTGCCGACCAAAAAAATAAGATTTATAACCGAGTGAAGCCCATATTTCCCGATAGTAAATGCCATAGCTCCAAAAGCTCCTATCGGGGCCAGTTTCATAAGCATATGAACAATTTTAAATACCGGAGTTGACAGGTCCTGTAAAAAATCAGTTACCTTCTGGCTTTTTTCTTTTGTTAACACCAAAGCAACTCCCATTAAAATAGCCACCAAAAGAACCTGAAGAATATTATCACCCACCAAAGGACTGAATAAAGTCTCCGGAATAATATTCATAATAAATCCTGTAAGCGTTGATTCATGAGCTTTTGCCTGATATTGCGAAACATCGCCTGAAAGAGTAGCAGGATCAATATTTAAACCATGACCCGGCTGTAAAATATTTCCTACTATTAATCCGATGATAAGCGCAAGAGTTGAAAATGTAAAAAAATAGATCATTGCTTTTATGGCGATCCGGCCTACTTTTTTCAAATCGGTCATGTGGGCGATTCCCAATGTAAGCGTAATGAAAATTACAGGGGCAATGATCATTTTCACCAATTTGATGAATCCATCTCCCAGAGGTTTCATTTTTTCTCCCAGTTCAGGATAAAATTTTCCAAGAAGAATACCGGCAACGATGGCAATAATCACCTGGAAATAAAGCTGATTGTATATTTTTTTTGCTTTCAAAGAACAGTCGTTTTGTTTTTTTAAGGGCGAAAATTAAGAAAATTTATCTGAAAACATGACAAAAGTCATTGAAAAGATCTGGATAGAGGACTGATCAATAAAAAACTCCGGCTTCATTCGTAAAAAGGCAAAAGCCTTTTAAAATGAAGCCGGAGCTGTATTTAATTTTTTGAAAGATGCTATTATTCCGCTGCAACAGAATCATCTCCACGGCCGTCTGCCACTGCATGGATGCTTCCGTTTTCATCAAGAACAATCATTTCTGTTTTTCCAATGTATTTGGTCTTTTCAATAACATAGTTTTTGCTTTTCAGATCCGAAATTGTGCTTTCAGGGAAGTTATTTTCTACCGTAATCGTTTCCGGAAGCCATTGGTGATGGAATTTTGGTGCATTCACTGACATATTGGCGTTCAGTTTAAAATCCACAACATTCACAATAGACTGGTATACTGAAGTAGGGATGGTAGTTCCTCCGGGAGTTCCCACCACCATATAAGGTTTTCCATTCTTAAGGAGGATAGTTGGGGTCATGGAAGACAGCATTCTCTTATTCGGCTGGATAGAATTGGCTTCTCCACCCACTGCACCGAACATGTTGGGTACACCTGGTTTGATAGAGAAATCATCCATTTCATTATTTAAGAAGAATCCGGCTCCTGAAACCAATACCTTACTTCCGTAATAACCGTTAAGAGTTGTGGTTACAGAAGCAGCATTTCCATCCTTATCCAAAACGGAAATATGAGTAGTCTGCATAGATTCTTTAGGCTGTTCTATGATTTTACCCACTTCTGCACTTGGTGTAGCTTTATCAAAACTGAAACTCTTCCATCTTCCTTTCAGATAATCGTCAGAGATCAGGTAAGAAGTTTTATCCTGAATAAAATCCGGATCACCCATATATTCTGCTCTGTCTGCAAAGGCTCTTCTTTCTGCTTCAGCCATGATCTGAACAGCTTTTGTAGAATTTTGCTGGTATTTTTCAAGGTTTTCAAAACTTGCCATTCTGAGCATTTGTGCCAGAAGAACTCCGCCGCTTGAAGGTAAAGGCATGGTTACTACATTGCTTCCTTTGTATTCAAATTCAAGGGCTTTTCTCTCTGCAACTTTATAATTTTTAAGATCTTCCAGAGTGATAATTCCGTTGCCCCTTTTCATTTCAGCAACTAAAAGATCAGCTGTTTTTCCCTCATAAAAACCTTTTGCTCCTAATTTTTGGATCAGTTTCAAGGTTTCAGCCAGGTCTTTTTGAATTAATAAATCTCCGGCTTTCCATGGAGCGTCCTTTACAAAAAGGATAGAAGATTTGTTATGTTTCTGAAATTTTTCCCTTTGGTTATTCAGCATTTCTGCTTCTTTATCTGTAATGGCAAATCCTTTCTCCGCAAGATCAATGGCAGGTTGAATAATCTTTTCCATAGGGAGTTTGCAGTATTTAAGGGTAGCAAAAAAACCGGCAACACTTCCGGGAATGCCCACTGCCAGTCTTCCGTTTTGAGAAAGATCCGTATCTGCTTTTCCTTTTTTATCAATGTACATATCGCGGGAAGCTTTTTTCGGAGCCGTTTCCCTGTAATCCAATGTGAATTTTTCCCCATTGTTTTTTACGCCTACCAGAAATCCACCGCCTCCGATATTTCCTGCCTGTGGATAAACAACAGCAAGGGCATATTGCGTTGCGGTAACAGCGTCATAGGCATTTCCGCCCATCTTTAAGATTTTGGCGCCCGCTTCACTGGCTAATGGATGTGCAGAGACTACTACACCTTTCTTTTTTACCTGTATTTCTTTGATAATATTGATATCTGTGAACTGAGCCCAGCTGAGTTGAGCAGCTAACAGCATCGAAGCAATTAAAATCTTCTTCATATGATTGTTTTTTCCTGAAACAAAATTATTGAATTTTAATCGAACAGCAACCTGATGATCATGGCATTTGATTTTTTCTTTCATTGAAATTATCTGATTGAAAATACAGAGCATTTTCGCGATACTATTTTAAATACACCTTTTTTATTATGGTTGGCATGTTTTTTTTACTTTTGTACAATTCTAAAAAAATCTGAAAAATGGAATCCTATACGGAAAGAATACTGATTACAGGTGCCTTGGGACAAATTGGTACCGAACTTACGAACAGACTTGTTGAAATCCACGGAGCAGAGAATGTGGTTGCTTCAGGATTAGACAGATGGCAGGAAGGAATTACTTCTGCCGGGCACTATGAAAGAATGGATGTTACTAATACGCAATTGGTAAGACAGGTGATTCATGATTATGAGATTACTACAGTGTATCACTTGGCATCGCTTTTATCCGGAACTTCGGAAAAGCAGCCTGTTTTCGCCTGGAAACTGAATCTTGAGCCACTGCTTCATTTTTGTGAAATGGCGAAGGAAGGGCTTCTTAAAAAGATCTTCTGGCCTAGTTCTATCGCTGTATTTGGAAAAGGAATTCCAAAGCATGATGTAGGGCAGGATGTAGTGTTGAATCCGACAACCGTTTATGGAATCTCCAAAATGGCAGGGGAGAAGTGGTGTGAATACTATTTCGATAAATATGGTGTAGATGTAAGAAGTATCAGATATCCTGGATTGATCTCATGGAAGACTCCGGCAGGAGGTGGAACTACTGACTATGCGGTTGAGATTTTCTATAAGGCCATTGAAGATGGAAAATATACAAGTTTCATTTCGGAAGATACAGGAATGCCGATGTTGTATATGGACGATGCCATCAATGCAACCTTGAAATTAATGGACGCTCCGAAAGAAAGTTTATCCGTTCGCTCTTCTTATAATTTAGGAGGAATGTCATTTACTCCAAAAGAACTGGCGGCAGAAATCAAGAAAGAAATTCCGGATTTTGCTATTGATTATAACCCGGATTTCAGACAGGCAATTGCAGATTCATGGCCGGCTTCTATTGATGATTCAGTCGCTAAAAAAGACTGGGGTCTGACTTATGATTTTGGAATTTCTGAAATGACGAAGGACATGATCAAGAATCTTAAAGTAAAATTAAGCAAGGATTAATAATGTAAAGTAATACTTTAATTAATCATCTATTTAACGTCTGATTTTTAATATTTTATAGAATTTATATAAACTTTAATTTAAATGGTATTATTGACTTTTAACATCACCTGTATTGAAGCTGAAGTAAAAAACGGCTCTCAAATTACTGATGATGAGCGATTGAAAATTATAGAAAATAATACCAGAGCAATTCTTAGAATTTTAGATATTCATGATGTCAAATCAAGTTTTTTCGTAGAGATTTCTCTTGTCGGAAAACTTCAAAATTTAATAAAAGCAATTTCATCCAAAGGGCATGAAATTGCTTTTTATAATAAAGATTCCAATCCTGAAGAAATTGAGAATGCCAAAAAAAATATTCAGGATCTTTTGGAAAAACAAATCAGGGGAATTCGTCAAAAAGATGTAAAGGTTTCACAGGAAATTTTGAAACTGATGGAATTTAATTATGTTTCCAATATTGACAATGCCAATATTCTTTTTCCTTTCAAAAGGCTCAAAAGGGATACGGAAATTACAGAAGAGGACGGACTGAGTATTGTCCCTGAAAGTATCTCTCCTTACAGCCAGCTTCCTTATAATGATTTCGTGTTTCAGATCCTGCCGATGAAATATTACCAGAATATGGTGCTGGAAACATTACAGAATGAAGAATTTGTACTGATCTACCTGAACACATGGCAGTTTACAGATTTTAAGAAATACCGTTTTGATATTCCTTTTTACAGAAGCTTATTTTCGGGTAAAAAAATGGAGGACAAATTAGATGCCCTCCTTACTTTTCTCAATGACAGGGAAATGGCTACTTCCCGTATGAAAGATTATGTATTTTAGATGGTAGATAGCAGATGTTAGGTACTAGGGATTAGGTAAAGAATTTAAGGTTCTAAGTTCAAGATTTAATGTTAATGTTTAATGTTGCTGTACCACGTACTCGAAATAAACTAGCTCACAACCAAACAACCACAATAACTCGCATCCCGAACCCCGCATCTCTAACTCAGCTCAAAAAGCGTAATCTCAGGCAATACTCCAACCCTTCCCGGATATCCCAATACTCCGAATCCTCTGTTTACATATAATAGTTTTCCTTCGCTTTCATATAAATCAGCCCATTTTGGATATTTATATTGCACCGGTGACCATTTTACATTTTTAAGATCCAGCCCAAACTGCATCCCATGTGTATGTCCTGAAAGGGTCAGGTGAATGTTTGCGGGGTGTTTTTTCACCACATAATCAAAATGGGTAGGGTCATGGCTCATCAGGATCTTTGTAGCAGATTCCGGTACGTTTTTTAAAGCATCATCTATTTTTCCAAATTGGGGGAATGGTTTTAATCCCCAGTTTTCAACACCAAGAATGTAAAGTTGTTCTCCGTTTCTTTCGATGACTCTGTGCTCGTTTCTCAACATATCAAAACCAGCCTGCTTTTCATAACTAATCAGGGTGTCAAGGTTTTCTTTTTTGGCTGCAGGTGATTCCCAGGATACGTAATCGCCGTAATCATGGTTTCCTAATACCGCAAGCTTACCATCTTTAGCCTGGATTTTTGAAAACAATGGAATGAAAGGCTTGAACTCATCTGCAACATTATTAACCATATCTCCGGTAAATAACACCAGGTCAGGTTTTTGCTCATTAATCAGATCTATTGCATGTTGTAGTTTGCTGGGGTCAGAGAAACTTCCACTGTGAACATCAGAAATCTGGATGATTTTATATCCTTTGAAGCTTTTAGGAAGATTGTTGAATTTTACCCTTACTCTTCTTACAGTGTGGCGGTATTTACCAAAAGTAATCCCATCTATGAAAAGAGCGGAAAGAATACCTCCCATTCCTAAGCCTACAATGCTCAGGAATTTCCTTCTTTCCGGGAAGAAATTTTCTGAAGATTGGGTAAAGCCGATCAGGTATCCTCCGGTTCTGAAGATATCATCAATTAATAAAAACAGAACGACAAAAATTTTTGGTAGAATGAAAATCAAAAATAACGAGATCATAATCTGAGCCCTTACCGTACTTCTGTCTGATCTTTGGAAATGGGTGACTTCATAAGCGAAAATTCCATACACGGCTAAAGAGAGTACCCAATATCCGGTTTTTATCCATGAATTATCAGTAAGTGTTCTGATAGCCTGATAAATATAAACTTCCAAAAACAGGAAGATTCCAGCGATGATTAAAAAATTTTTTTGCATGTTCTGATCAAAAAAAGCACAAAGAATAACTTCCCTGTGCTTTATATTTTTTTTGTTTATTAAATATTTTAAGGAAATCTGTAAACGAGCGCATTGATGTTCATTCCGGCACCTACCGAAGTCATCACAACGTTCCCTTTTTCTTTAAACGTTTGACCCTCCATTTTTCCTTTAATTATTAAATCATACATGGTAGGAATTGTTGCTACAGAAGTATTTCCAAGATCCTGAATCGTCATAGGAGAGATCGAGTGATCATATTCTTTAATGTCATAAAGCCTGTGAAGTCTTTCAATCATCGCGTAATCCATTTTAGCATTTGCCTGGTGAATTAAGATTTTATCTATATCTTCAATAGAAAGACCTGCATCTGTAATGGTGTCTTTGATGGCAACGGGTACGTTTTTAAGCGCGTATTCGTATATTTTTCTTCCCAGCATTCTTACATAAAGGCGTTTTTGATCTACTTCTTTATTGATAGAAGGGGCGTTTTCAAGATAATTTAATTCCGGACCATTGTCACAGATTGTATTGTGAGCGATGATTCCTACATTCTCTTCGTCAGTTGCTTTTACTACAACTGCTCCGGCACCGTCAGCAAAAATCATTCTGTTTCTGTCGTGTGGATCTGTTACTCTGCTTAAAGTTTCAGCTCCGATGACAAGAATTGTTTTGGCCACTTGGGCTTTAATCAAATTATCAGATAAAATCATTGCTTCTACCCATCCAGGACATCCGAAAATCATGTCATAGGTTACACATTTTCTGTTTTTAATGCCCAGCTTATTCTTCACTCTTGCTGCCATTGTTGGCATAAAATCAGCATATCCGTTTTCAGTCACTTCCCCGAAATTGCTTGCATAGATAATATAATCCAATTCTTCCCCATCTACTTTTGCATCCTCAAGAGCAATTTTTGCAGCTTCATAACCGATTTGTGAGTTGGAAAGATCATCCTCAATGAATCTCCTGTTTTCGATTTCTGTAATCTCTACAAATTTCGCAATGGTCTCTTCCACAGGCTTTTCAATCTTTACTCCGTCTTCAGTGTAGAACTCGGAATTCATGAAGTAATCTCTACCAATAACTCTGTTCGGAATATAAGATCCAGAGCCAATAATGATCGTATTCGGCATTCGTTTATATGATTTTTTTAAAGATGCAAAGTTAATAATTAATATTAATAACGGAGAATTAAAAATATTATTAAATTTGCAAAAATTGTACTTTACAATCTATGAAAAACAACTCGTCCTTAAAAGGCTTACTTATTGCAGCTGTGGCGTTTATCGTTGCCTTTGGGATCTACTTCCTTTTTTTAGCCAAGAAGAATTATTATGTTGTAGATAATCCTACCCCGAATACGTATTACTTTAAGATCAATAACGGATCTGAAGGAATCATCTCTGCCGGGCAGTATGTGCATGTGGATTTGAATAAAGGGAAAAACTCTATTCAGGTTTTTGATCAGAACAAAAAAATGCTGTATGATTCGGCATTTGAAGTGAATAAGCTTCGTGGTCTGATTAATATTACCCATCAGGATTACTATGTGAATGACCAGTATTACGGATACAATCTTAAAAAAGATTCGTTGCTGGCCAACCTTGATAAAACGGTCATTGACGGAAAGGATTATTACGGAGGAGCCAGACGCTTCAATAAGCTTTACACAGAAGATTTTTATTACAATGTGGATGAAGATTATGATAAAGTGATCAAGAATATCCAGAAAGTGGAATCCCGATCTAAAATCTTCAGAAAGCAGGATTACCTAAATTATTACAAAGAATATTACAAGTTTTAAGTTTTGACAAAAGATATCACCAAAGTTACTCCCTACAATTCAGAGGCTACAAAAAAAAGCCAGGTAGAGGATATGTTCGACAATATTGCACCGAAGTATGACCTTCTGAACCATGTTTTATCCATGAAAATTGATGTTTTGTGGAGGAATAAACTGGTAAGATGGATGAAAAATGATAATCCGCAGGAAGTGCTGGATGTGGCTACAGGAACGGGAGATCTGGCAATTACCATTGAAAAAGGAACCGGTTCTAAAGTAGTTGGATTAGATTTATCACAACAAATGCTGAATGTTGGCGTTATTAAAATAAAAAAACTTAAATTAGACGGCAAAATTTCCATGCAAAAAGGGGATGCAGAAAATTTACCTTTCGAGGACAATAGATTTGATGCTGTTTCCGTTGCATTTGGAGTAAGGAATTTTGAGAACCTTCCCAAAGGTTTAGCAGAGTTAAGAAGAGTAGTTAAAGATAACAAAAGTGTTTATATACTGGAGTTTTCAAAGGTTGAGGGTTTCATGGGGCCATTTTATATGTTTTATTTCAAAAATATATTGCCTGCCATCGGCAGATTGGTTTCTAAGGATAATAGGGCGTATACATACCTTCCGGATTCTGTAAATGCTTTTCCTTTCGGGGAGAAGATGAAGCAAATTCTTTTAGATACGGGATTTAAGAAAGTAGAATATAAAAAATTAAGTTTAGGTATAGCCACAATTTATAAAGCAACAAAGTAACCTATGAATAAATTTCTATTAAAAGCACTGGTTTTAACCTCAGTAAATGTTGCCGTTTTTGCAAACGCGCAATTCAGAACCCGAAACAGAATGGATAAGTTGGAAGATTTCGACGAGCAGAAATTCAGTTGGGGGTTTTATTTGAACGGGAACAGACTGGATTACCGCATTGTTTTGCATCCGAAATACGGGATGAATGATAATGAAAACCTTGTTACCTCCAAGGAAAGTTATAGCTTCGGTGCCGGGCTTATTGCAAAATGGAGACTGAATGATTATCTTGATGTAAGGATAGAACCAGGTTTACAGTTTGCACAAAGACAGTTGACTTTTAATACTCAATCCAATGACATTTATGCAGGCGGTTCTTTGACCAATCCTCCTTTTATGCCATTCCCTTTACAGGAAAAGGATAAAGTAAGAGAAATTAAATCTACATTAATTGACGTTCCTGTAATGTTGGAACTTCACGGACAAAGATGGTACAATTCAAGACCTTACATTGCTGCGGGGGTGAACTATGTGGTAAACCTTCAGTCTAACTCAACTTCCACAGATGATAACATGCAGGGAATCTACAGATCAACTACCCACAACTTTGCGTGGTCTGCAGAAATGGGAATCCAGTTTTATTTCAACAAATTTAAACTGACTCCTGCTGTAAGAGGAACATTCTTCATGAATAATGAAAAAGTGGCTGATAATGCTACTACGCCTCCTTACTGGGCTTCTGCAATTTCAACATTACAGACAAGAGCCGTAATGTTTGTTCTGAAATTTGAATAAAAAATATTCCATTGAAAATACATAGGAGGCGCATTTGCACCTCCTTTTTTATTGGTATATCAAAATATAGAGCGTTTTATTTTTGTTAGTGTTATTATTTTTTTATTTTTGCTTCTAGTTAGAATATACAAACCTGAAATGCTTCAAGATTTAGAAAACAATTTTTCAGAATTAGAGAGAAAGATTTCGACTCTGCAAAAGAACTATAAAAATCTTACGGAAAATTTAAAAGAATTAAATATTGAGCATGAAGAGTTGAAGAAGAAGTATGATGAGGAGAGAAGAAAGAATCAGGTATTAGCAGAAGAACAAAAAAATATAAAACTTTATTCAGCAATATCAGGAAATCCTGAACACAATAGATTAATGAAAAACCATATCAACAGATTGGTGAAAGAAATTGATTTCTGTATTGCTCAGCTTCAAAACAGTGGATTATAATGGAGATAAGGAGAATAACCGTCAACATTGCAGGAAGAGTGTATCCGCTGAACGTACCGGCAGCAGAGGAAGAAACTTTGCGTAAAGTAGGGAAGCAGATCGAGAATATGATTAAAGATTTTGAACAGAACTTCGATGTAAGAGATAAACAGGATGCTTTGGCTATGTGTGCCCTTAAACTGGGGACCAATGCAGAAGTAGTTTCTCTTAACTACGAAAAAAATATTAATTCTACCAACGAGAGATTAGCTCAGATTAATCAATCGTTGAATGAAATCGGAAAATAGATTTTTTTTCCTGAAAAATTACTGCCTACAATAATTCTAACACATTAAAGGTAAACTCAACGCTAAACAATTACCGAACAAATGTCCATCGAATGGCGTGCCGGATTTCCGGATTACAGACAATGGAAATCAGTTCAAATCGTGTTGATTAGGAGTTTACTCTCAATCTCTGGATTATTGTAGGCTTTTTTATTTGGATATGAAGACAATTAAAACTCAATATATATTATGACAACAGCCATTATAGCCGGCGTTATTTGCTTAGTTATTGGGGCAATCATAGGGATGTTTTTCTCTAAAAGCTCATTGAATACTAAGGCAAAATTTATCATAGATGATGCAACAAAAAATGCCGAAAACCTTATAGAAAAAGCTACCGTACAAGCTGAATCCATAAAGAAAGAAAAAAACCTTCAGGCAAAAGAAAAATTCCTGGAACTGAAATCTCAGCATGACGCAGACATTCAGTCCCGTGAAAAGAAAATGCAGGAAGTTGAAAAGAGAACGAAAGACAAAGAGCATAAGCTGAATGATGAACTTAGCAAGACCGGAAAACTTGAAAAAGATTTAGACAAGCAGATTGCAGACTACGCTAAGAAGAACGAAATCCTTGAAAGAAAACAGCAGGAATTAGATATAGCTACTGCTAAGAAAGTAGAAATACTTGAAAAAATATCTAATTATACGGCAGAGGAAGCTAAAGCAGAACTGGTAGAAACCATGAGAGCTGAGGCAAAAACAAGAGCACAGGCACACGTTCAGAGCATCATGGAAGAAGCTCAGCTGAATGCGAAAAACGAAGCAAGAAAAATTGTTATTCAGACTATTCAGAGAATTGGAACTGAGCAGGCTATTGAAAATTCAGTATCCGTTTTCAACATCGAGTCCGATGAAGTAAAAGGTAGAATTATCGGTAGAGAAGGTAGAAATATCCGTGCTTTGGAAGCTGTAACAGGAGTTGAGATCATCGTTGATGATACTCCAGAAGCGATCCTTCTTTCATGCTTTGATCCTGTGAGAAGAGAGATTGCAAGACTATCCCTTCACAGATTGGTTACCGATGGTAGAATTCACCCGGCAAGAATTGAAGAAGTCGTTGAAAAAACGAGAAAACAAATTGAGGAGGAAATCATTGAAGTAGGTAAGAGAACCATCATTGATTTAGGAATCCACGGATTACACCCTGAATTGATTAAAATCGTAGGTAGAATGAAATACCGTTCTTCTTACGGACAAAACTTACTACAGCACTCAAGAGAAGTAGCCAACATCGCTGCAACTATGGCTGCTGAATTAGGATTAAACGTAAAATTAGCCAAAAGAGCAGGTCTTTTACACGATATCGGTAAAGTTCCTGAGCAGGAATCAGAATTACCACACGCACTTTTAGGAATGCAGTGGGCTGAGAAATATGGTGAAAACCCTGAAGTAGTGAACGCTATCGGAGCTCACCACGACGAGATTGAAATGAAATCATTACTATCTCCGATCATTCAGGTTGCCGATGCAATTTCAGGAGCAAGACCGGGAGCTAGAAGACAGGTATTGGAATCGTATATCCAGAGATTGAAAGACCTTGAATCTGCAGCATTAAGCTTCGACGGAGTATCCAGCGCTTATGCAATCCAGGCTGGTAGAGAATTAAGAGTAATGGTAGAGAGCGGAAAAGTGAACGATGAAGTAGCTTCTCAACTTTCTTACGATATCTCTGAGAAAATTCAGAATGAACTGACTTATCCGGGACAGGTAAAAGTAACAGTAATCAGAGAAACGAGAGCTGTAAATATTGCCAGATAATAATCAGAAAAAGATATTTAATAAAAACCTTTCAAGAAATTGAAAGGTTTTTTATTTTTATCAAAACTTAAAAATGCAAGAACTGTCCATGTCTTCAAAACTGAAGTACATTTTTTCAATTCCCGTTATTATTTCCGCCTTAGGCTATTTTGTAGATATTTATGACCTCCTTTTATTCGGGATCGTCAGAATACCAAGTTTAAAAGCACTGGGGCTCAATCCTGATGCTGACGGAACCTTTATTCTGAATTGTCAGATGGTGGGCCTTCTTATCGGAGGAGTTTTCTGGGGGATTTTCGGAGATAAAAAAGGAAGGCTTTCCGTACTCTTCGGATCTATTTTAGTGTATTCCCTGGCTAATATTGCCTGCGGATTTCTTCCTTACTTTCCAAAAGAGCATTTATTGTACCAATATGCCGGTTTGAGGTTTATAGCAGGTATTGGGCTTGCCGGAGAGCTCGGAGCGGGAATTACGCTGGTTTCTGAAAGCCTGCCGAAGAGTCTGAGGGCAATCGGAACCTCAGTGGTGGCCGGTTTTGGATTGATGGGAGCTGTGGTGGCTCAGCTTACCGTAGAACTGGCCGGTGGGTGGAATATCTCTTATATCATTGGCGGGATCATGGGAATTATGCTACTGGTACTGAGAATAAGTGTATCCGAATCCGGAATTTATAAGAATATTGAGCATAAAAACGTTTCAAAAGGTAATTTTCTATCCTTTTTTACCAATAAAGACAGATTAACAAGGTATTTAAAATGTATTGCCGTAGGATTGCCTACATGGTATTGTATAGGGATTCTTGCCGTTTTAGCCAACCAGTTTGCCCCTGAATTAGGGATAGGGGAGATTAACCCCGGAAAAGCAATTATGTGGGCTTATGTGGGGATTTCTGTCGGTGACTTATTAAGCGGTTTTATTTCTCATGCTTTAAAATCCCGTAAAATGGCCATTTTTTACATGCTGATCTTTACCCTGGTTGGAGTAGCCATCATGTTATTTGGGAATACCAACACGGAAACAAAATATTATCTGTTTTGTGTATGGTTGGGTTTCGGGACAGGTTATTGGGCAATGTTTGTGACGTTGGCTGCGGAACAGTTTGGAACCAATATCAGAAATACGGCAACAACAACGGTTCCTAATATGGTAAGAGGACTTGTACCAGTGATGATATTTGCTTTTGATTCTCTGAAAGGACATTTCCCCGTTGTGGAAAGCGCCGCTATAGTGGGAGTGGTAGTATTTGGACTTGCGTTTTATTCTTCGCTTACCATTTCCGAAACTCATGACAGAGACCTTGAATTTACAGAATAATCTGAACTGTTTAATAAATAAGCCTGTACTCTTCCTTGTTTTGAATATAATAATTAGTTTAAAATCAATAATTTATTAATTTTATTCTGATTATTGTTGCGTGTAATTAATATTTGTTTAACTTTGGAAAGTAACTAAAACTATATTGTTTAATCAAACTAAATCTCATGAACATTATGAAAAACGCTAAAAAATTAAAAAAACAAGACCTTAAGAATATCGTAGGAGGAGTAAGCGGAAACCCGGATTTATCTCTTTGCGGATGCAGCTGCTCTGGTTCTGTAACAGGACCTTGGTATTGTGTACAATATATTGGTTGTCCACAGGTCTATACTTGTGGTGAAGCCGCAATCTAAAGAAAATTATTTCAATACGAAATAAACATTTCCACATTTAATATGCAGAACCCTTTTGATATCAAAAGGGTTCTGCTCATTTTAATGGATAATATACAGAAGGCTGCCCACACTTATGGTAATCCATAGAAGTACAGCGGTGAGTAAAGGCTTTAATCCTATTGATTTCAGCGTCTGAAGAGAAAGGGTAGAACCAATGAAAAACAAGGTCAGATTCAGTCCGGATTTTGCTAAAACAGTTATGGAAGTACTGAAGCGGTCAAGAAACGGGAAATACGTATTCAAAAGAATGGCTATAATAAAATAACCGATGAACCACGGGATTTTTATTTTTGAATCTTTACTTTTAAAAATGAACATTGTAATCAATGAAACCGGAATGATCCAAAGGGCACGTGCTAATTTAACAGTCGTTGCTATTTTCAGGGCTTCATCGCCATATTTGCTGGCTGCACCTACAACAGAACTTGTATCATGAATTCCCACTGCACACCAAAGCCCAAACTGTTCCTGTGAAAGATTCAGCAGATGTCCTATGGCAGGATAGACAAACAAAGCAATAGAATTTAAGGTAAAAACAATCGCTAAAGCAAGAGAAATCTGTTTGGTGTTAGGCTTAATGATCGGGGATACTGCGGCAATGGCACTCCCTCCACAAATAGCTGTTCCTGCGGAAATAAGGTAAGACAGAGGTCTTTCCAGCTTAAATATTTTTCCCAGAAAATAACCTAATACCATTACTGTAACAATACTCACAACCGTTAACATCAAGCCTGTTTTTCCGGCATGTAAAGCTTCATCCAGTTTCATCCCGAACCCAAGGCCCACAATTGAGATCTGTAAGAGTAAATGAATATAATGATGAAGATGTTTCTCAAAAGGATTTCCGATAAAAACAGCCAGTCCAAAACCTAAAACAAGGGCAACTGGCGAAGATACAAGCGGAGTAAGACACAGAACTGCCAATACAATAAAAAATACTTTTCGGGTCATTTCATTCTGGATGAAATCTTTCATAATGCGAACTTTTAAAATCTGCATCAAAATTCCGGAAAATAGTATTATGAAATAAATTGTATTTTGTTATGTTGGATAACTAAAAGTTATATCTTTGCTTATTGCTTATTGCTTATTGCTTATTGCTTATTGCTTATTGCTTATTGCTTAGCCTTTCATTCTGCAAACCTCAGAAAAAGCTTAATCAGTTCAGATTGCTCTCCTTTAGGCAGAATAAAATGGAAGTCTCTTTCAATGCTGAAGTTTTTAATATCAATGACAGTCAGGATATTATTTTTCAGTTCGTTCAGGATGGTACTGATCGAAAGGAATGCCATACATTCCGAGTGGAGAAGATAGTTCTTGATACTTTCACTGCTTCCCAGTTGCATGACGGTATTCAGTTCATGGATATTAATTTCTTTTTCTTTAAGTCTGTTTTGTATAAACTCAAGAGTTCCGGAACCTTGTTCTCTGAAGATCAGATCCAGATGATAGAGATCTTTTAAGTTTAAGGTTTTATGAGCAAGAGGGTGATCTGATTTCGCTGCCAGAACAATTTCATCAGGTTTAAAAGTCTTATATTCAAAATAAGAAGACTGTGATTCTCCTTCAATAATACCCAGATCTATTTTTTCTTCTTTTAAAAGTGTTGAGATCGTTTCTGTATTGCCCGTAAGAAGCTCAATCTTAATATCTTTATAATACGTATTGAATTTCGCTAAAATTTCAGGTAAAATATATTGCGCAACAGTTGTACTGGCCCCGATAATCAACTTTCCCTTATGCTGCTGATTGATCTGGCTGATCTCAAATTCCATGTCGCGGTAGATATTTCTGATCTTTTCTGCATGCTCATACAGAATCTTTCCACTTTGAGTCAGCTGGATAGAAGTTCCCTTACGGTCAAACAGCTTGGCGCCTATCTGAGTTTCAATTTCTTTAATGTGCTTGGTAACAGCGGGTTGTGAGATGTGAAGCTCTTCTGAAGCCTTAGTGAAACTTAATCGGGAAGCTACGGTATGGAAAACTTTTAATCTGTAATCGAACATGGGGTAAAATTACGAATTATTGTTGGAAGTAGTGGTGGGGTGCGGGATGCGGGTTTTGAGGTTCGAGGTTCGAGGTTCGAGATTGAATGTTTAAAGTTTAAAGTTTTGGGTAACTAGGACAACCAAAAAACAATTTATAAAAAATCCGAAATTGAACGATCCTGCTGACCTTCAAATCTTCTGTTTTTCGCTTCTCCGATTTTCTGTTGGGTATAAATGCTGTTGTGCCCTGAAAGAAGATAAGATATCACACAGGCAATAGCGACATAAACTCCACATTCTGCTCCGAATAATTCAATTCCCATCAGCATACAGGCTAGAGGAGTATTCGTTGCTCCGGCAAATACTGCTACAAATCCCATTCCTGCCAATAATCCGAACGGCAAAGGTATAAAGAGAGACAAAGCACTGCCTAAAGTAGCGCCGATAAAGAACAACGGGGTAACTTCTCCACCTTTAAATCCGGCTGAAAGTGTAACAATGGTAAAAATCATTTTTAATGCAAAATCATATAAAGAAAGCTGTTTCTCAAAAGATTCTACAATCACCGGAACACCTAATCCGATATATCGGGTGGTACCCATTGCAAAAACTGCCAGGGCAATAATAACTCCACCGGCTACAGGGCGAAGGGGCGGATATTTAATTTTTGATTTGAAAACAGAGCCTGCCGAATGAATAATCTTACTGAAAGCTGCAGCACAGACTCCGAAGGCTATTCCTGCCAGAATACTGTATAGAATGGGTAAAAACTCCAGTTTAGGAATAAAATCAATATGATAATGGGTATGTTTTACATTCCATAGATTTGTGGCCCAGTCCGCCAGAATAGCTGAAGCAAAAGCAGGGAATATCGAATTATATCGTATTCTTCCGATCAGAAAAACCTCAAGACCAAATACTGCTCCCGCCAGTGGAGTGCCGAAAACAGAACCAAATCCGGCAGCAATGGCAGCAATAATCAATATTTTTCTTTCATTTCTGTCAAGCTTAAAAGGTCTTGTAAGCTGATCAGCAATAGCACCAGCCATCTGAAGAGCTGTTCCTTCACGGCCTGCTGATCCTCCAAAGAAATGGGTTATCATTGTACCCAGATATACAAAAGGAGCCATTTTAAACGGAATAATTCCTTTGGGCTCATGAATAGTGTCAATCAACAAGTTGTTTCCTGCCTCAACATCTTTTCCAAAATAATAATAAAGAAGTCCTATCAGAAATCCTGCTACCGGAAGCAAAGCAATCAGCCAGAGATGATTTTCCCTGAAATTCGTTGCCCATTCCAATGATTGCAGAAACCCAGCAGAGGTAGTTCCTACCAAGGTGCCGATAATAATACTAATACAAAGCCATTTTAAAATATAAGGCAGAGCCGGGAATTTTCTGAAGAAAAAATTTGTGTGGAAAATTGCTTTTTTACCAAGTGTTCTTTGACTTTTTGACATAATAATCCTGATTAGTTATTTGTTAATAATCTTTTAATCAGGCGTCATCAGCTTTTGTAAAGCGGTTGGGTAAGGAAGAACACCATTTCCTTTTGAGGGTACAAATATATGAATTATGGTAAAAAGATAAAAGATAAAAGATAAAAGATAAAAGATAAAAGATAAAAGATAAAAGATAAAAGATAAAAGATAAAAGATAAAAGATAAAAGATAAAAGATAAAAGATAAAAGATCTTGTCGTTAAAATTCAATAGAGGTGGACTTTAGTCCGCCCACATCTATTTAACATTTTGCACCGGCTTTAGCCCAAACTTAAAGATAAATCAGTGTTTTAATAGATTGGATAATGTATAGCCTTATCGATTTCGAGCGGATTGTTGTACTTTCTTATCACTTCCTGCATGCTTTTGGTCTGGGTGTTCAGCTCATCTACATTGTGGATCTCTTTTCCATTGATATTAATTCTCAGATCGTTATTGGATTTGTTGAAATTATTTCTCTCGAAAGCAAATGGATCATTGTAAAACTCCATGACCAACTTATGTTTCTGTTTTTCATTGATGGGGATAGCTTTATTTCCGAAATTGGATTCAAGAAAGTCATCAGTCGGGTATACTTCCGGCAGTTTCTGACTTTTGATAAGATGATAAATGAAATTTTTCTTTGTATCATAGATTTCAAATATCAAACCGGGAAGTCCTGAAAATTTAAAAGGACCTTCATTAAACGGAATATCTTTACAGAACCAGGCTGTCCAGTTTCTTCCGCCAAACTTAGTCGTTGCTTTTTGTAATGTATATTGCTGAATCTGTTTGGTTTCGTTGGAAATGTTCCACGTTATTTTATCATTAGTTTTAAAAGAGTAATATCCAAATTTTATATTGATGAAATTTTCATTTTCAGTAGTGTTTATCTTTCTTTTTACCACCTGTCCGGTCATGTCAACGTGTTTGTTGTCCATATTTCCGAATTTTTTATTCAAAGAATCCGCGATGAAAAGATTTCTTCCGTAAAATTTTGCCTCTTTCGGATTAATATCTAAAATCATATTGAATTTCTGATATTCAGATTCAGTAGAGTCCATTTTTAATTGAAGCTCATAAATAAATCGGTGGGTTTGTGAGCTCAATGAAATAATAATCAATAAACAAAAGAGTTGTAAAATTTTTTTCATGATTAAATATTTTTAGATTCAGGTTCCTCTAAAGTAGGAATGTTCAAGAATATACTTTTTACTGATCTTTATACTGTCAAAAATATCTTTATCACTGGAATCCTGTTCCAGAAACCAATGTTTCAATCCTGCTTTTTCTCTGGCTTCAAAAATTCTTTTAAAATCAATAATTCCATTTCCGATTTCTGCAAAATCTTTTGTTCCTGCTTTCATATCTTTCACATGCCACAATGGGAATCTTTTCGGATATTTTTCAAAATAAGTTAATGGATCTAAACCTGCTTTTGAAATCCAATATAAATCCAGCTCCATTTTAACTGTATCTGATGAAGTATTTTCTAAAATGAAATCATAAAAAGTATTCTTTTCATCCATCTTAAGAAATTCAAAATCGTGATTATGATAAGCCAGCTGAATACCGTTTTGTTTGGAGAGAGTTCCTGCATTTTCAAGAATATCAGGAAGTTTTTTATAATTTTCAAGTGTTCTTTCCGCTTCAGGAAGATAAGAGCAAACTGCATATGTTGAACCAATAATGCTGAGATCTTCCAACGTTGTATCCCAGTTTTTCAAAAGAGTTCCATCTTTAAGGTCTGTAATTCCGGTTTGGTGATGTGAACTGATCACTTTTAAACCATGAGCAGATAAAATCTGCTTAAATTCTTTTGCCGTTTTTCCGAAAAATTTTCCGTCATAACCATAGATTTCAAACGAGGTAAAGCCAAGTTCTGCCAGTTTCTCAAAAGTCTTCTCGAGATTGTTGGAAATGGAATCACGAACAGTGTAGAGTTGAATAGCTAATGTTTTTTTATTCATATTGAAATTTGAAACTCCACAAGAATATAACCCCAAAAAGCCCAATGAAGATAGTCTAATGAAATCTTTTCTTTCCATTATAAAAACGGTTTCATTTCATCCTCAATCTGCGTTCTCAGCTCCATCAGACGTTTAGCATAAATTTCCTGTTGTTTTTCTTCCTCTGTTTCCGGAATCCATTTCGGTACAGGAAGTTTTTTACCATTTTCATCTACGGCAACAAAAACGATGATACAGTGGGTTTTTTTCTCAAAATTCGGCTGCTTCAGGTTTCTTGAAAAAACATTGATGGCGATATGCATGCTTGAGGTTCCGGTATAGATCACCTGAGCATCCACTTTTACCACTTCGCCAATTTTAATAGGGTCATAAAAACGGATTCCGCCTACATATACGGTGACGGAATAATTACCGCTCCAGGTTGTCGCACATGCATAACCGGCCTGGTCAATCCATTTCATAACACTTCCTCCATGTACATTTCCTCCGTAATTCACATCTGAAGGCTCCGAAATAAACTGAAAAGTAATAGGCTTGTTCTGCATCTTTATAAAATTTGAATAAAGTTATTTAATAATTTTCAAAGTTTTAGATTAAATCCTACTTTTGAATGACGAAATCCTAATGAAGAGATTTTTAATACATAATAGAAACTATAATGAAGAAAGTATTTCACCTTAATACATGTGATACCTGCAGAAAAATTTTAGCACAATTTGATCTTACCGGCTGGGAGCTTCGTGAGATTAAAAAAGAGCCGATTACTAAAGAAGAACTGGCGGAAATGTACAAGAAAACAAAGTCATATGAAGCATTGTTCAGTAAAAAATCTACTCAAATAAAATTGAGAGGGTTAGAAGTAAAGTCTTTAACTGAAAAGGATTTTAAAGAATTGATATTAGATCATTATACCTTTTTGAAAAGACCTGTCTTTCTTACTGATAAAGAAATTTTTGTAGGAAATGACAAGAATAATGTAGCTGCGTTACAAGAGTTTTTCAGTGGGAATTAAATTAAAGTTCTAAATCAGTGTAATGTCTTGTGTGGCTCCGGAGGTGGAGTTATTTCTACAAGGCCGGGAATAGGCGATGCTTGTAATTCCGACAGGTCCGTCTGTTGTATTTGCTATTAAATATAAAAAAGGTTGTAGAGATACAGCTTTTTTTATACAATAAATGTAAAGATAATATAAGTTCCTTTGAACTCTGTTTAAAAAATTATCTATTTTTGATTTTTACATTGCTTTTTTATTTGTATTTTATTAATTTATTAATGTTTATTTTATTTATTTCATTTATTTAATTGATAGAAGGGTGGTTTTTTATTGTTATTTGAATATTTTATTATAAAGTTTGTAAATTAGTGAGCGTGGGATATTTAAATTTATCTTCACTTTAAAAAACACATTTCATTCTTTTAAAATAGATATAATTAAAACAATTATGATGGAAAAGCAATTTAATCCTGTGATTAAAGCGGTACAAAGCTTAAGAAAACTTTCTTTGGATATCAAGACAACAAATAAGGAAATTCAATCAAGTGATACTGAAATAAGACAGAAAATTGAAGATTGTGGAAAGCAGATTGCTACTACAAATGACAGTATGGTCATTAATTTATGGATAAGAGAAAAAGCTAAGCTTATAGAAAACTCCAATGCATTACTTAAGGTCTTAGAAAAAATTGAAGAGAAGTTTAAAGAAAAAGATGCTTCAAATTTAGTAGGAATCTGGGAGACCCATGAAGAAGATAAAAATTTAGTATTAGATAATTTTGCTACAATGGAAAGAATGGGGACTGCCATTTTTATTGACAGCAATCTTGAAAAATGGGAAAATCTCTGGGAAGATATAAAGAACTCATTAAGCAAAATACTATCAATATCTGAAACCTATCATCTCAAACTAAAAATAATGGAGACACTGGAACCTGATGAGATTGATAGCCTAACAGAAGATATTCTTAATCATATTCCCTGGAACTATTCTGATGATGAAGCCTATCAATACGAACAGGAATACTTGGTTGCTTATAATGAAATAAAAGAATCCCAGTCTAAGAAAAAAAATCTTTGGGATAAAATTTTGAATGCATTAGCTGGAGGAATAGAAGAGACACCGGCACATAGAGTTCAGATGAGAAGGTGGATGGAAGGTTACTGAGATAATATATGATTTACTTATCTGAGAAATAGTAAAAATAAAAAACCGCAGATCAACTCTGCGGTTTTTATGTATTTTGTCTTGTCCTGAAAAAGGTTGACTATTAATACAAAAAAAATAGTCATTATTATGGATTTTAAGAAAAAGGCTTCCCCTGCACAGGAATACAGCGAAGCATTTAAAAGACAAGTTGTCTCCGAATACGAACGGGGATTATTTACAAAAGCACAATTACAATCTCGATA